>Ga0182027_10000231_pt1 | contig 94465 bp, 79 predicted proteins | sample 712E1DmetaG_FD_121300 | JGI IMG/M metagenome (GOLD analysis project Ga0182027, IMG submission 121300) | Permafrost microbial communities from Stordalen Mire, Sweden - 712E1D metaG (Illumina Assembly) | ecosystem: Environmental > Terrestrial > Soil > Wetlands > Permafrost | place: Sweden... | reverse complement strand
GGATGATGATTTGTGGAATGCTGAAAAGTGGAAAACTCTGTAGGTAACGGTGAGGGCCAGCAGCACCAATACAACGAGGTACATGAATTTACTAATGCGGTTCTTTGATTTTCGTATGGGCATCGTTAAGCCAAAGGCTATGGTTCCTCACGTAAACGCACAACAAACTATTCTCTGGAATTTCTTTTTTCGGATGGGCTGTTCTTAATATACAAATAATAAGCACATAAAACAAGAAGGTACTAGGTAATGGGTTATGGGTAATCAAATAATGGTTGAACGATTGGAACCCGCATATGGTATTTTTGTTTCCAGTTCCAAAAAAGGAGAATTTCCTTATGAATGCAAAAATCGCAGCAAAGCATGTGATTGACAGTTTGCCGAAAAGTGTTTCGATGGATGAGGTGATCCATGCCTTGTACGTTGCCACCAAATTCGACCGCGGCGAACGCGAGATCAGGGCAGGAAAAGGAATCTCCGACGAAGCGGCCAAATTGAGGATGAAGAAATGGCGAAGGTGATCTGGTCGCCAAGCTCCCTGGACGATATCGACACTATTGCAAAATTCATCTCCAAAGATTCTGTTTATCATGCTGCTCTGTTTATCGATAGATTGTTTGAGTCCACAGACCGCCTTAAAGAGCATCCGCTATCCGGCCGCGTGATTCCTGAAATCGGCAATCACTGGTGCCGGGAAATTATCTACGGTTCCTACCGCATCATGTACCGTATTGAAAAGAACAATATTTGGGTTACCGGCGTTATTCACGGTGCCCGAAATTGGAAGCCGCCTGTTTTTTAACTTTCCGTATGCAAGTCGAATCGTTTTCCTGAAAGGCTAATTTGCGGCGACCCAGTGAATCAATAGTATTCTCACTCATACCCACGTCCCTCGCATTCCAACCACCCACTATTGAATAGTATCACGAAACCATTTAGTGACACTATTAATGGCTTATGATCTTATTCTTTCCCATTCAGCATCCCGGACTTCTGACTCTTCTCATCCTCTGGTTTCTTCACGATCCCGATGAAGTACTCCAGCGTCCGCGCAGGGTTTTCCACGTCCTTGGCCGAAATGATCTTTGCCGCCTGTTCCATTTTGTCTGTTCCGTATTGCTTTTCCAGGCCGATCAGTTTTTCCACGGCAGCGGGATCGCAGTCCGCAAGCACAATCCCCGCGTATTTCCGCGCCCGGTCTGTTATTTCCTTGCCGTACTTTGTTTCCAGTCCCGCCCATTTCGCAACCAGAACCGCCGGATCGTACAGGGGCAGCGGCACAGAGACGTCAGGCCGCCGGCGAAGGTCTCCCCCTTCCTTGGAATAGGGGAAATGCTCCACGGCCAGGAGGTTCTTCCTGCGCAGCTCCTCGGTGCCTTTGAAGATAAACGGCTGGCTGAACCCGAACTGCTTTTGTATGCTCCTGAGCCCGTGCGACCACGCGGGCCTGTCCGGTGAACTTGACGAATAATACAGACTGACGAGCTCCATGACCTTGCCCGACAAGTCAAGCTCACGGTTCCACCCCCAGGTGAAATAGCCGGAAGGAACAGACACGTAGTCGCCCGGCATCGGCACAAGCCGGATGTCCGCGTCCCGGCCGTAATGAGTGGTCCTCCTGATCAGTCCAAACCCGTTCTGGAGCGTTTCAAGGTATTGGTTGATGAGTTTCCGGCTCTCCACCGGCAGCATGGAATCCAGGCCCAGGTAATGGATCACCGGCTTGTAGTCCATGTCCTGCATTGAATCGGCAGGGCATAGATAGCCGAGGCAAAGAAGGTACAGATACATGTCGAACAGTCCCTCGCTGCAGCCGGATACCATTTTGCGCAGAAGCGTTGTATCGGTCATGAACGCAACCGGCGCGCGCGCGGCCATGGTGTCGCTGTCATGCATTGCAATCGCCTTGATTTTGCCGAGCTCCGCAAGCGCGGCACGCGCGAATTCCTGCGAGCGAATCAGGGCGTTGGTCTCGGTGTTCTTCTCAAAAGCAGCCTCGCTCCAGTTGGACGAACCGATGATCACGGTCGCGCTGTCGATGACGATCGCCTTTGCATGCATCACGGCCGGCACATCGGCAAAACCGATGTCAATGCCCTGGGACCGGAGAAACTCGAAGGCCATGCGGTTGTTCGCGTTGACGCCGTCTTCGGAAACACCGGATGACGACTCGCCTTTGTCAAGAATGATCCGCACCGCGCACCCGCGCTTCTGCGCCGCGACCAGCGATGCGGCGAGCCGCGTGGTTCGCGCCTGCGCCCGGGCCGGATACAGGGCGAACAGGTACACGGCCGCCACGATCGAGGAGCGGGCCTTGTCGATTTCAGCGGTGAGTGTTGAGAAATAGTCGCGTGCCGGGATGTAGCTGACATCCGCACACGCCTGCAGAACGCAGGCAAAAACCACAACACCGACTAATACAATTGTTCTGTGCTTCAGATCAGCCATTTTTTTTGTTCTTTGAATCGGCTGGGAATCAATTTCACGATTGTGATTTTGTTCGTAGGGGCGGGGTCATCCCGCCCATTCATGTCCCACGCATTGGAATTTTGCCCGGTGGGGTCATCCCGCCCCGTGGTACCTGCCTTTGGAAGTCAGGATTCAAACACCGGACTCACAACCTTGCCCATGAAAAGAATAGTGCCGGTGCTGTTGTCGCGGATCAGGAAAATAAACGGCCGGTTCGCCGTAAAAAAATTACGCACCAGGACTGCAGTTGCACGCACGATGATTACCGTTGCGGCAGCAGCCTCAGTGCCTCTTTCGTCAACAGCGACAAACGCCTTGTGAATGACGTCGGATATCTGCAGGGAATGCGTGCCGTCGATGCCGCTAAAATCAGCTGCACCGGAAAATGCCGATGTCATGCCCAGAGATGTCAAGGCCCGCTTCAGGCTGATTGATGACGTGGTGAATTCGAATTTTGGAATAGCGACATAGACCATTGCTTCCTGCATGGAACCTGTCAACGCGGAAAGGAAATCCGAAGAAAGCCTTGATTCCACTGCTTCCATTTTGCCGGTGTCCGGCAGAATCAGGAGCATTGAAATTGAATTGCCTTTATAGGGCATTTCAAGCGCACGATAATCTCCGCCCGCCACATACCGGTATGTTCCCTCCTTGTGCATGAATCGAGCGTTTGACGAGTCGTTGTCCCGGTAAAACGGCTGTGAATCGGTATATTCCTTTAAGAATGTGTCCGCCCACTGGGCCTTGAAGTAAATGGCATTAGTCAGAACAAGTCGCGTATCGCCGTCAATCGATCCCTGTGGAATAAGGTCCTGAATCCTGCTGTTTGTCTGACTGCTTACCCAATCGTTGATGACGAGCCGGGACGGTTCAGGGTTGTTGATGAAATCAAGCAACCTCATGGAAGCCCCGTAATTGACGCTCACAAGTTTCAGGTAATCGGCAAGGAAATAGTAGGTTTTTTCACCCCAGAGCTGGTTAACGATATTCAGTTGAAAACCGTCCTTTTCCGCCTGCGCCCTCAGCCCCAGGTCCAGTGCATCAAAGGCCGGATGTAGGCTGGCCTGGTCAAGGCCGAAATGAAGCGTTGTCGCCATTTCCGATTCCGTTTGTCCGCGAGCTCCGCCCCAGGTCATTGCAAGGGCCATTGAAATACTGTACGGGGAAAAAAACAGATTGCCCGCAGGCGTTGAAAGCTTTTTGTACATGTCAACGGCAAAATCCGTATTGCCTTTCGCAAGGGCATTCACATTGTCGGTTGAAGCGGACGGGAGAGAATCGCGGGACAGATTGGATGACTTGACGGTGACCAATCCTTCCTGGCTCGTGACAATCCCCAGGCTATCGACGATTCTTACCGGACTTGGAGTGCCTGAGATAAATGCGTTGTTGCCGCAGCTCACGCAAAAAATCAAGCAGATTCCGGCAATCAGGCTCAAAAAGCATTTTTTTGTTTCCATGATTGGCCTTTCCATTGGTTTCCCGGTTTTCCTGTTGAAACATACAGTCGGTGATTCCAGCGCAAAGGTTTAAAATGTTTCCCTTCGGCTCTGCTCACTTCGACAAGTTCAGTGCAAGCAGGGGACCGTCCAAGACCCGCCGGTGCGGCCTCAAACGCGAGCGCGTCAAGCGAAGGTCAGCGCGTGACAAAGCCTTTTGCGGTGTAGGTCTTCGAATCCGCGGACAGCCTGAAGATATAGGCGCCCGGGCTGGTCTTGTCAAACGGGATTGCCGCGAAGCCGGCGCTGTTCCTGCCGTGGTACAGCGTGCCGACCAGCGCTCCCTGGACATCGTACATTCCGACGTCCACAACCCCGCCGGACGGCGCGCGATAGCGTATTCCGGTGATGCCGGCGGCCCGGTCATTTTGCACAAAGATCCCGGCGTCGTCCAGACTCCTCAATTGCAAAGGACCGTCGGCCACAAAGGTCACCGGGTTGTGCGTGACGTAGCGCGCGATGGAATCCAGGACGTACGTGGGCGCGCTGGTGATATCCCATGCCATGATCCCGCCGAACCCGCTGTCGATGGCATAGCGGCATTTGGCGAGGATAGCGGAAAATGGAGAAAAAAGGTGGATTATCGCATTCAGACATTTTGAGCGATTCGGTCGCAACAGGGTGTCATTAGTATGGAACCGTACGAAAAAGCCCTTTCCAAACCATCTTCTGTGAAGGAGTAGTGCATGAAGCCGCGTTTTTGTTCCTTTTCCGTTCTTGCGTGCGTTGCATTTGTGGCCGTCGTTGTTTCGCATTGCAACGAAAAAAGTAATCCCGTGAGCGCCGGTGTTCCGGCGATTGTCGGCACGTGGAGCCTGACCACGGTGACCATGAAGTCGACTACCGTTTCGGCCGGAACCACAACATTGACAAGCGTCGCGGTCTACAACGGCGATTATACGTGCAGAGTAATCACGAACAACTATGTGGTTTCGCCCGCGACGTCCGACACCGCGACCGGAAGGTGGAAAACAAGCGGAGACGAACTGATCATTACGTCACCCGGATCGGCCTCGCCGGACACGAGTACCTATAGCATAGCAGGAAATGTCCTGACCATCACGGCGCAGGCCGTTGACTCTGTGGAAGCTGCCACGCCCATGACCATGGTGTTTCGAAGAGAATAAAACGGCGAATCAAAACCGAAACGCGGGGAAGTGTTCTACGTGAGATGCTTTTCGATGAAATCGCGCGGGGAAAGAATCAGGATGTCTGCGTATTTTGCAAGGGATTTGAGATGTTTGTCCCCGGAAATAATGTATTTCGCACGGAGCGAAACCGCTGCCTCGATGAACTTGTCATCATCGCAGTCGTCGCAGATTTTCAAGCTCACCGTTCTTGCGGTAAAGCTTGCATTAACCTGCGTCTTGAATAGTTCGAGGAGTTCTGCGAGTTCCTGCATACCGAGTTCCATCCGGCGCAGAACGTCACTATATTCCTCGATGATCGCGTTTGTCAGGCACAACGTAATCTTTCCCGTTTTCCACAAATCAATTACCCGCTTCGGATAGCCGCCGAAAAACGATGAAATGAATATATTCGTGTCGACCACGACCCTCATCGGCCCGCCTTGCGGGAGGCTTTTATCAACCCCGGGATGTCGGCTTCCGAATACCCCTTATGCCTGAGCGTCTGCCCTATTCTGCCCCACAACCCGTCTATGTAGCCGCTCACGTCATGCTGGGTTATAAAGGTATCTATCAATTCCCGAACTACCTCGCTTGTGGTTTTTCCTTCGGACTTCGACAGCCGGTCCAGCGTCTTCCGTTTTTCCTCATCGATACGAATCAGCATCTGCATGGTCATACGCTCTCCTTGAGATATATTGTATATATAATATATCTATTCTGCAGGACAAAATCAAGCATTTTGGGAAAGAAAAGCGGGTAAACAAACGGGACCTACAGGGAATGACGACGGGGCGGTTTGCTGTCCGGGATATGTTCTTTCTTTTCAAGAGAGACGATGACCGAGGAAATTTTTGCCCGCACCTCGTCCATGTCCTCCAGTACATCCTCATCCTTGAAATGCAGTACGGTAAAGCCCTCTGTTTCGAGTTCCCGTTGACTGGACACGGCAGGTTTTTCGGCTTGTGGACCGGCATGACTCGATTCATCGACTTCGATGATCAATCGCAATGGTTTACACATGAAATCGGCGACATGCTGCATAACCGGGACCTGCCGCTCAAAAATGTACTTTTTCATTTGACCGACGCGAAGCCCGTATCTCCAGAGGCATTCTTCCGCCTTTGTCATGCTTTTACGCGTCGCGCCGGACGGCCCGCGCCTGGCTTTGGTCACGATATTTCTCCTTAAAAGTGTGTCATGAATGGCTTTTCAGGTCATGATTTCCGATTTTCCACACCCCTTTTTCGCGGAACGCGGCAATAGTCTGCCTGCGGGCGGCGTTAAGAAGCGTGTTCAGCGATTTTTGTTGTTTTTTCGCAAAATCCGCAAGCGGAACTATCGTATCTCCGCGAAGATATGCCAGCCTTTTGTGAAGCGATTCCATGAGCGCGAGTGAAAGGATGCTTTCCATGAGTTTTGTTTTTTTCGATCCGTGGTATTCGCCGAACGCTTCGTAATAGTCACGTTTTTCCTTGTTCCGGATTATGATCGAAGGGTACCCGAATCTGGAAAGTTGATAATTAATAATAACTCTGCCCATTCTTCCGTTGCCGTCGCAAAAGGGATGAATGGATTCGAACTCAAGATGGAATTTTGCGATCCGATCCACAAAGTATGTCTCTTCGTCCACATTGTAATCGATGGTGATCGATTCGATCAAGGATTCGACTTTTTCAGGCGCAGGGGCGATATAGGTTCCGACGCGAACATACTCGCCCGCCCTGCGAAACCTTCCGGCGTAGTCGTCATTGATATTTCCAAGCAGCATTTTATGCAGGAGCAACAGCAATTCCGACGTGAGGTCGGCATCACCGGATTTACTTCTCGTATATTCCATGACCCGAGCGAGATTTTTCGCTTCAAAAACCTCGCGGACCGAAATGTCCCGCGATATTTCGAGTTCCAGGAGAATGCGCTCGGTTTCCTTGAGAGTCAGGGTCGAGTTTTCTATCGCATTCGAATTGAAGACGCTTTCCGAAACCTCGGATTCATCGATGATCTTGAGCAAGGATTCTTTTCCCTTGCAAAGCCGGGCATATTCAGTCTTTAATTTTCTTATTTGCTCTTTTGTGGGATTTGTCGAAGGCATAATTTTAATATACTTAATTAACGTCAAAATGCCAGAATATCGTTAATTAAATCAAAACACGGCTACAATTAACGCTTTTTCAATGGAATTGCGGACTTCCAGGTTCGGAGGGCGTGGAACTACCAGGAGTGATCGTTTCCCGTGTCCGGGAAACGATCACTCTCGAGAAGCACGTAGAGCGGTTACTGAATGATCAGGTCGAATTTCTCCCACGTTCCGATCGCGGTGCGGTTGGCGATCAGCGCGGACGCTCCGGCATTTTCGGCCGTGACGTACATGTTATTGACCGCTGCGCGCAGGGTCACGGTACCGTCGCTGTTGTGAATGAGCTGGAACGTCTCCCACAACCCTATCGCGGTGCGATTAGCGATAAGCGATGAGGCGCCCGCATTCTCCGCTGTCACGTAGCGGCTGTTGACGTGTGCGCGCAGGGCGATGTTGCCGTTGCCCTGGTCAAGCTCGTCGAATTGCTGCGGCGTCCCGATCGTCGTGCTGTTGGCAATGAGCGGATTGGCTCCGCCGTTGTCTGCGGTCACGTATTTGCTGTTCGCACGGGCGCGAAAAACGACCACCGGCACTGTCGTTGTTGAGAAAAGCGCCAGGTTGACCGCATTGGCGATTGCCTGGAGGCCCGCCTCGTTGGGATGCAAATGGTCTCCTGCGTCGTACGCCGGGAGATACATGGTCGGGTTGGCCGGATCGTGCGTGGCTGAGTCCTGGTCAACGACGCCGTCACAGCCGCTGGTCCCGCCGCGGATAAAGGCGTTTATTGCCTGGCGCTCGGTTTCCCCCTGCGAGGACCAGCCGCCAGAACCCTGGAACGGTGTGAGCGTGGAGGCGAAGAACTTGATGCCGCTCTGATGCGCCTGGGTAATGAGCTGGCTGAGGCCCGCGATAAGCTGGGCTGACGTGGGCCGGCCGCTTGTCCCAAGATCATTGATCGGATCGTCCGAGAAGATCACCCATTTCACATTGGGTTGGGAAAGCACGTCGCGGCTGAACCGGTTCAGCGCGCTTTGGCCTGCCCCGTCGGAGAGAAGCTTGTTGCCGCTGATGCCCTGGTTGAGCACGCCGACGATGCGTCCGGAGTTCACGATCCGCACTGCCAGATCGTTTGGCCAGCGGCGGTTGGAATTTTGCGAAGATGCAACGCCGTCCGTGATCGAGGCCCCTAAGGTCGCGACAGCGCCCAATGCTGATGCATTCTGAACATCGAGATTGCAAAGAATGTAGTAACTGCCGGTCGTTGATGCGCCCGAAAGACTGGCGTTGGCACTGCCGTCACCTGAGAGGATATAGTTGTCCTGCGTTCCCTGCTGGTGAGAGGTCAGGGCGCTGGTTGCAACCGGCAGATAGAAGCTTATGGCGACATTGGACAAGGCAGACACCGGAAATGCGATCTGGTCGCTCACTGCCAAAGCGCCTGCTGCGATTGTTATTGAAGTCTGTCCCCCGAAGGTCACTGTTTGGTCAGAAGTCGTGACTATGCTGGAGCCTCCGCTTGATTGGGCGATATGCACGTCGCTGACCATGAGCGGCTGCGAACCGAACACATTGGAAAGTTGAATACGCGAGCTTGTTCCTGCAATGCTGGTATGGACGATTTGGCGCAGGGTCTGGCGGTTAAACGTGGTACCGCTGCTTTGAGGTGACACTGCCCACGTGCCGGTCCAGGCGCCGGTAGAGGTCTGCATTACCTTGATTGAGGATGCCTGATCATTGAACCCATTTGCGACCAGGCAATTATTATTAGACACAAGGGTAATGGATGTTCCACTGAAGTTGTCGTTCGCATAGAGGGTCACCTGAAAGCCGCTGGACACGTTCACTGAGGATATGTCGTTGTCTTTCGCTCCCCTGGCCACAAGGTCTGCGGTGGTGTAGTTCCCTGCCGGCAGGTCAATGGCATAGCCTCCGAAGCTGCAATCCTGAAAGATCGTGGCAGGAGCCGCTTGTACGGCAACAAAGCCTGAAAGCAGGAGTGCGGACATGCATGCGACCATGAATGCGCACGTGCACATTTTCAGTGCACGCGAAAATAGGAATTTGTTTTTGAAAGACATAACCTTATTCCTTTCGAAAAGGGGATAAATTTGGGGACTTCTACAAGGAATGCAAGGGGCGTGCCAAAAGGCAATACAAGAATAGTTGAGAAGTCGAGAAGGTCTAGGGTGTGACGGTGAAGCCGAGGTTGGAGAAAATTGACAAGACGGACTCGGGGCATTTCTTACCGGGCTTGACCGTGAAATTGGCGAATTCCAGGCGCTTGGGATAGTTCTTGCGCAGGTCATCGAAGAACGATCCCCGTTTGTCAGCTTCGATATCAAGGATCTTTCTGAAGCGGCCGTCATCTTCCATGACGGGATAGCTGGCGGAAATCGTCGAATACAGGGCGTTTGCATCGCCGGCGGCGTCGCACACGACCGGCGTTTTGGCTTCCGCGGAAGCAGGAGCGCGCCAGGTACTTTCCTTGAAAAAATACGCGCACATCGCATCGTAGATCATCTGCGTCCCGGTCACCTTGCCGTCAAAGGAATATCCCGCGATATGCGGCGTGGCGATATCGCATGCCGCGATGGTCGACGCGTTCGGTTTCGGCTCGTTGCTCCATACGTCAAGAACAACGCCCGAAAGCTTCTTGCGCGCCTGCCGCAAGCTCGTTTCGTCAACCACGTCTCCCCTGCTCGTGTTGATGAACAGGGCGCCCTTTTTCATGGAAGAAAAGAATTCGTCGTTCACCATATGAAGCGTTGCGTCCGGTCCCTTGGTGTTGAGCGGAACATGCACGCTTACCACGTCCGCCTCACGGAGCACGTGAACGAGCGGAAGGTAAATATCGCTTTCCGTCAATACTCTCTTGGGCGGATCGTTCAGAAGGCACCGCATTCCCAGGGCCTGCGCCAGGCTATTGACCCTGGAGCCGACGTTTCCCACGCCGATGATGCCTATGGTCATTTCCGAGAGCGTACGCCGGTTTTTTTCCGCCAGATGCACCAGGGCGGACACGATGTACTCGGCGACCGAATTGGCGTTGGAACCCGGCGCGTGCGCAAAACCGATGTTGGCGCCGTGCAGGTACTCCGTATCCACATGGTCGGTTCCGATGGTCGCGCTGGCCACGAACTTCACCGGCGTGCCTTCCAGGAGTTCCTTGTTGACATGCGTGATGGAACGCACCAGGAGCGCGTCGGTTACCAAAAGCTTGTCGCGGGTAATGTCCCGGCCGCCGGCAAGGGTGACTGCGCCGAAGCCGGAAAACGCCTCTTTGGCGAGGATGATGTTGGTGTCGGCGAGAATATTCATGAGGGCTGCAATCAAAAATACATATTCTGCGTATTATGACGCGGATATTAATTTTGACACACGCCTCTCATTTTTCCTTTTGAGGATTCGCATCATGTTCGACGCCAACGACCCTGCATCGGTTGAGAAATATTCCTCGGCCGTGACCTTGTCCGACATGGAAGTGTTCATCTTCCCGGACCTCTTGTACTCGCTGGTGCTGGCCAACGTGATGTCTCCCCTTTTGTGGAAATGGCGCGACGATCCGTGGTTTGCCGGTCTTGACAAGCTGAACCCGTACCGCAGGCTTCTGCGGGTAAAGCAGTACATCATCGACCATTTTACCTTCAACCTGGATCTTGACACCTGGGGTCTGACGACCAAGGACAGGGAACTGGCCCGGTTTTCGCCGTTCATCAGCCTTGAGGCGCTGTCCCAGAGCAACGCGCTGTTCGGCTACGAGGGCGACAAGTACTACTTCGACATCGACATACGTCGGCATTTCGGTCTTGACAAATACACCACCGACGTGATTCCCTACTGGAAAACCGAAACCATCGAGGCCATGGAGGCGTTCCGCCACAAGCCGGATTATTCCACCGGCGCCGGCGAATGCGTGTCCCTGTCCACGCTCTACGCCGCGGCCCTGTTCGTGGTCGCCCGCATCCCGCTGGACAATATTTTCCTCATGGCCACGCCGCTGCATTCCCAGAACTTCATCGATATCAACGACGGGGTGCTCACCAATAACCGGCGCATCGTGACCAAGAACATGTGGTTCAACGGCACCGAACTGAGCGAAAAGGCGCGACGTGCCCTGGCGCACGAGCGCGTGACCGTGGTGAGCCACCGTACCGGCCACATCCACACGCTGTACAAGAACGCCAGCATTTCCCGCCAGGCGTACGACCGGTTCAAGACCAAGCTTTCGGAGTTCTTGACAACCGATATCACGTTCGAGATCCTCACCAATTTCCTTCGCCAGAACAGCAAGCTCCAGAAATGCTTCCAGATCGTGCACCGCTGCTGCGGCAAGCCCCGGTACATCGAGGCGGAAAAGGTTTACTCCTACGAGCATAACAGCAAATTCAAGGTGAGCGAAAGCAGCAGGCCCGACCTGTTGCACGAAATCGACGAGGACGAATTCTATACCGAGCCGATCCAGAACCGCCTGCTTCTTGACGAAGTCGAGTCCTTTTTCAAGTCAAAAAAGATCTCGTTGGATCAAGCCCCGGCGGTCGACGACCTGCGCAAGCAATTGCACCACAGCTGTTATAATATCGACATCGTGATGAACCAGCTCATTGATTTTTGCCGCATGACGCCCGCTCTACCCCCTGAAGATAAGGACTGGCAGGCGGCGCCCTCCATCGAACTGGACCAAACGTGGTCGCGGGAGCAGATCGTGGAGTACCTGGAATCGATGCGCACAACCTGCGACGTGGCCGATCTGGCGTTCATGGCGTTTCGCGACATGAAGCGCAGCCCGTGGAAACCGTTTCTCAAGGCGGCCTTCGAGCGCAACCCGGTGTCGGTCCTGGCGAGCGCGCCTCTTGACATTGCGGCAATTGCGCGAAAGCTTTCGGAAATGCCGGACGAATCGATTTACAGCGAAGCGCGCCTGGCCCAACCCGACGAGGTCTGGAATTACGGCCGCGGCGACGGCATGGAAAAGGCCATTTGCCTGATGAATATTTTGCGAAGCCGTTTTCCGCAGGACAAGCCAGTGCTGTCCGGCGACGGCGCAACCGTCAAGGTCGCACACCAAGGCGCGGAATATTCATTTGTCAGCAGCAAAGAGTTGACCGTGCCGAAAGAAGAGGATTTGGCGCTGTAGATTAGCCCGGCTTACCGGCCAAACTATCCGCGGAAGATAGAATTGCCTGCAACGTTTTTGCCAAACTATTCAACGCATAAAGCGGTATTGACAACAGGGTATTGTCATGCTGTTGATTGGCCTGCGAGACCCGTACCCCCAACGGCGCCTTGTACTCCTGCAGGAAAAGGTGCAGGCTCCGCAGTGTACCGCTTTTCCCGGCTTTGACCTCCAGAGGAAGCACATGCGAGCCTGATGACAAAAGGTAATCGACTTCTGCGTTGCTGGTTCTCGCTTCCCGCGCCCAGTAGTACAGGCCCGGTCTGACAGAGGGGTCCGCGTTTGCTATGAGTTCCTGGCCAACAAACTGCTCGGCTACTGCCCCGGCGTGAACAGCGAGAACATCCGATGCGGCAAGCAGCTCACCGGACAACCCGCACAGGTTCTGCATGAGTCCGACGTCAAGAAACACGACCTTGAAATTCCGCTCGCTCGCCCCGGCTTCCAACGGAAGACCTGAACCGCCGGCCTGCTTGACACGATATACAACACCTGCCTTCTCAAGAAGTTCAAGCGCTTCCTTGAGCTCGCGAGCATGAGCGGTGTCGTCAACGTGCGAGTATTTGAACTTTCGTCCAACCATCTTAGGAACCATTGCAAACACATTCTGCATGTGCAAAATGCGCGTCTTGGCAGCATACTTGCCAAAGTCGTCCCGGTAGGTCATGGCAATTGAAGCCTGAATCCTGCCGCAGGATACCATCGTGCCGCTGTTTATGTATTCCTTGATAACGGCAGGCATTCCTCCGATTGTCAAATACACTTTGACAAGCGAAAGCAGATGTTCATGAACGGGCTCGGGGTACGCACCGTCAGTCTTATGGTCACTGATGCTGCGAAGAGCCGGCTGCTGGCCGGCTGCTTCCAGAAACTCGGCGAAGGTAAGCGGGTACATGAACAAATATTGCACCCGACCCACCGGCATGCGCATCTCTTCAGCCGATAGCGCGAATTCCAGGAGCGAACCGGCGCCGATCACATGGAGTGCAGGAAGTTTTTCAAAGAAATATCTGAGGGCCATGATTGCACGGGGACACTGCTGTATTTCATCAAAGAACAGGAGCGTTTTGCCCGGAACAATTTCTTTCCCCGCAATGACCGAAATGGCAGTGCACAATTTCGCGGGCTCCAAACTTCCTGAAAAGCAATCAACAAATTGAGGATATAAGTCAAAATCAACGGTGACGCAGTCCTGGAAATGTTCTTTGCCAAATTTCTCAACAGAGAATGATTTGCCCACCTGACGTGCACCTCTCACCAAAAGCGGCTGGCGGTTGGGGCTGTCTTTCCATAAGACAAGGTGCCTTTCAATCGTCCGATTCATGATTACTTGCCTTCTTCAGGGTACTTATCGTTCATACCATAGTATATGTGTCGTGTTATGTATAATATACTATGGTATTCTACACATATCAAGCTTGTTAAGGCACCCCTTCTTACTGCTTCATCACCATTTCGCACGTTCCGTTCACAATCGGTCTCCTCCTCAGGTTCTCAGCCACGACTACTTCCCCGCCCACTTCACGATTTTTTCCTGGAGCAGATTTGCCTCGATCGGCTTGGTGAGAAAGTCGTTCATGCCGTGCTGCCGCGACCGTTCCTCGTCTTCCTTGAACACGTGTCCGGTGAGCGCGATGATGGGCACGTCGAGTTTGAGCTGCTCACGGATAATCGTTGACGCCAGAAACCCGTCCATGATCGGCATCTGGATGTCCATGAGCACCACGTCGTAGTTCTTCTCCCCTGCCTTGATGACCGCTTCGCGTCCGTCATTGGCGAAATCGACCTCGCATCCCATCTGCAGCAACAGGATGTTCAGCAGTTTCCGGTTCACGGCATTGTCCTCGGCGACGAGCACGGAAAAACCCTTTTTCTGCAGCTCGTGCGCCGTGTGCCGCGTGATGATCTCGCGTTTTCCCGTGCGGCTGTCGCCGAAGACCGCCCGGATGATTTCGTGCAATTCCTGTTTTGTAAATGGCTTGGCGATGAACGCGTCGAATCCTGCATCGGCCGACCCTCTCGCGTTACCGGGCGCCGCGTCCGAGGTGACGGCAATGAGCTTGACGTCCCGCAGTGTGGCGCTTGCGCGGATCGCGGAAGCCAGACTGTAGCCGTCCGACAGGGACACATTGACGTCCGCGACGATGACATGGGGCTTCTGCGCGCTTTCCGAAAGCCATTGTAGCGCCTTTTCCCCCGACGGTTTGTCGCACAGGACAATCATGCCCAGCATCGAACAATATTTTTCGAGTATTTCGCGGGAGTGAGCGTCGTGGTCCACGATCACGACGGTCTTGCCGTTCAGGTCGGACTCGTCGATGAGCCGCAGGTCCTTGTCCACTGTGGGAAAACCCTTGGCAAGAGAGAGCGACACGATGAATTCCGACCCTTTTCCAAGCTCTGAATTGACCCTGACGGCGCCGCCCATCATTTCGACGAGTGATTTCGTTATGGTAAGGCCGAGTCCGCTGCCGCCGTAGCGGCGGGTTATCGAAGAATCGACCTGGGTAAAGGCATCGAAAATCTCCTGGTACTTGTCCTTTGGAATTCCGATACCCGTGTCACTGACGGAAATTCCCATCTCCACCGGATCGTCCCCGCCCTCGCTCCAAACCCGGACCGTGATCTCGCCGTTGTCGGTGAATTTGATCGCGTTACCCACCAGGTTCATGATGATCTGGCGAATGCGCGTGGGGTCGCCCTTGAAATTTCGCGGCGTATCGTGCGGATACGACACGCTGAGGGCGATCGACTTTGCCTCGGCGCGGTGACGCACGATCGAAATCACGCTGGTAACAAGATATTCCAGATTGAAATCAATGCTCTCCAGTTCAATTTTGCTGGATTCGATTTTGGAAATGTCAAGGATGTCGTTGATCAGCGATATGAGAAGTTCGCCGCTGGTGCTGATGGTATCGAGGTAATCCCTTTGCTGCTTCGTGATTTCGGTGGAACGCAGCAGCTCGCTGAAACCGATCACCGCGTTCATGGGCGTCCGGATTTCGTGCGACATGTTCGCAAGAAACCGGCTCTTGGCCTTGCTGGCAACGTCGGCCTGTTCCTTTGCCAGACGCAGGTCCGACTCGATTCTTTTTCGTATATCGTTCTCTTCTTTCAATTGACGGTTCGACTGTACCATCCGTATGACCACCAAAAGAAACAGCACGATGGAGGTCAAGGCGATGGCCACGCCGTTGATCACACGGCCGCGCACGACTTCATCCAGCAGCAAGAACGGGCCGATGAGCGAGGCGCTGGTGAGCCCCGTGAGCAGCAGGGAACCCAGATGCGTGCGGCGTATCTTGATCGGGCGCGCCATGTCCGCCACCGACGGATGCAGGGCGGCCGCGCCCATGAATGCAAAGGCGCAGTTGGTAATCGTGCGCAATACCATTTGTGAAACAGCGGGCGGCGTTTGCGAGATCTGGCCCGAAATCGCCCAGCCGGTATCTGCCGAAAGAAAGGAAAACAGCGAACCCATGAGCAGCCAGCATGCCCAGCTCCTGACACCGCCGCCCAGAAGCAGCCTGACCATCATGCCGAGAACGATCACGTCGCCCAGCGGGTAAATGCAGGGGACCGTTCGGGAGACCCAGTCGAGGTCGGGCGTTGCCGCGACCGGATGAATGATGAATATCCATGCCAGAAGTCCCACGCCGGTGGTGATGGTCGCGGTATCCAACAGCAGGGTCATGTCCGGTTTGAAGTTTCTTCCCCGGATCAGGAGAAGCATTCCCCAGATGAGTCCCGGATAGAGTGCGAGCCACAGGATGTCGGACACCGACGGGGTTTGGGAAACGTTGTAGACGTGCGTCAGGATCTGGTCTTCGAGAATTCCTGTCGCATTAAGAAAGAGGCCTGCCGCGAAGAAGCACCACGCGATCGCCCCGGGCGGCCGGTACAAAAGCATCGCGACAACGGTCGCGCCGGCCGAAAGCCACCCGATGGCGGCGTGCGCGCTCGAACACAGCCAGGTATTTGAGAGCGGCAGGAAGGTGAATCCGGCGACCGCGGCTGCCATGACAACGACGTAGGCCCAGAACAACTTCATCGAAACTCCTGCGGACGTAAAGGCAGAAAGGCACCGTTACTCCCTGAAATCATACCGTTTTCTTAGGGAATAAGACAATAGTATTATTTGGTGCGGAATTTCTGAAGCAGGTCGGCCAATTCCTTCGGGCTCTTGACAGCAGCGACTTCGCGGTTATTGATCAGCACCTCCACCGGCCCTTTCATGCCCAGGGGCGAAAGCTCGCCCCAGTAGACGTGGAGCGACGCCTGTCCTTCGGCCTGGACCTTCTTTACGAATGCGTCTACGTCGATACCGAGCTTCTGGCAGTCGGTAAACCAGTAACTCATGGTCTTCCGGGCGCAGAACAGGGACAGGTAGGGACCAAAGCGGTCGGGATAGAATTTCTGCAGCACGAGCCACCGCAGCGCCTCCTCCTGCCGCAGGGCTTCTTCCGGGGACAGGCCGGCCGAATCGGGTTTCTCGTAGAAATCCGGCATCACGCTCACCGTGAGGTTTCGCCCCTGCGGGAGCGGTTGCCGCGCGATCCGGATCGCGTCCGCGGCCCCCGAAAACAGCGGGTCCACGTACAGGCGTATCGTGCCGGGAAGAACTCCCCTTTTGTAAAAATAGGACGGCTTGAACATCCCCTGCTTGAAAACGAATTTCGATTTCACCGGCACGAGTCCCTGCGAAAAGGAGGAAAAATTCGGGGCGCTTTCCATGGCCTTGTCGAACAGGAACAGGGGCAGGAACTGCGGAGCGTATTCCCCGATCAATTTTTTGCCCTGCGCAGACCCTGCCTTCAGGGTGTCGATCACGACCCCGGGAAAATCGTTTCGCACGCCGGCGACGACGTCGAACTCGGGATGGAAAACGCCCGAGTCCGGAGTAACAATTGTCAAGGTGAAACGGAGCGCGTCCTTGAACTCGCACGCCGCCCTCCTGCCTCCTTTCGCCACGCAGGAGCCGATTGCGCCGGGTTTTGTGCAGTCGTCGTCCGAAATGCATTCCGGCAGCGAATCGCACGCGGCCGAGGGCCGGGACATCCGGGCGCAGATGATTTTGGAAAGACGGACGGCCGTGGGCTCCTGCTGAAGAACGGTATTGTTGACAAGCATGGTCGGCGACGCGTTGACGCCCATTCTCATGGACCGCGTGTAGTTCATCCGCAGCTTGTCCATGCCTTTTTTCGCCACCCATGCCGTGATTTTCGAGTAGTCAAGGCCCATGGACCGGATCACCGAACCCGTTTCGGCGGAAGGCAGCGCGGACCGGTTGCGGAGGAATTGAAGCCACTGGTCCGGGTATAGGTCCCCCACCGCCAGCCACAGGAGTTCGTCGTTGATCTCCGCCTGACCGTGCATCGAGGAAACCGTGCCGTCCATGAAGGTGGTGCCGATGAACCACACCGACCATTGGATCGAAGGGAACGTTTGGATGACGGCGGTAAATTCCCGCAAAGCGGCGCACCCGAACTGGCACTGTGCCATGATGTAAAGGTCAAAAACCGGCAACGCCTTCTTCCCCGTGTCCGCCACGGGAATCGTGACGAGCTTGGAAACCGCCGGATCTTCGGGAATCGATGGCCCGATGCTGATCCAGCCCGTCTTGCCGACCGACGGCCCTTTGCTGTCGGATACGATTTCCGCAAAAGAAAGCGACTTACCCTGGAAGCCGAACTGCAGCATGACCTGGCCGCGGTCGGTGACAAACTCCTCGGTGGCGGTTTTCCGGTGGCCGTTCACCACAAGCGCGCAATCCGGAAACGAATCGAGGAGCTGCCGGCTTCCGTCTTCACCGATGTGCGCGAGGATCACCTGGAAATCGGACGAGGCCTTGAGGGTTTTCCAGATTTTCCGCAGCATCTGGACCGGCGGCCGGATGGAAAGCGACGTGTCTTCGTGCAACAGCGATTCCTGGGTGGTCACGCCGGTAATGCCGATGGAATACTTTCCTCTCTTGACAATCACAAAAGGAGCGGCCAGCGGCTTGCCGTTTGCGTAAAAGCAATTTGCCGAAACGAGGGGGACCTTGTCGTAAAATGCCTGACGCGCAAGCCATTGCCCGCCGTACTGGAGGTCATCGTCGCCGACGCAGACCGCGTCGTATTTCATATACCCCATGGCGCGGAGCGCTGCCATGGTACGGAGGGAGTCATTGGCCCGGCCCTCGGTGTAGGGATCGTAGAGGTCGCCGCCGGCAAATCCGCCGACGTCAACCAGCAGCACGTCGCCGGTGTCACGCAGCAGCCTGATCACCGTGGCGCGCTTGGCGAATCCGCCGCCGGGCTCCGTGGGACAGTCGCAGGCAAACAGCATCGCGTGCGTTTCACCGCTGGCCACGGTCACAAGCCTGTTCTCCAGGCCATAGGATTGCGAAATACAGAAAAGCAAGGAACAGAGGACAAAGGGAGAAATCCGATGCATGACAAAGCTCATGACGCCGCCTCTAGGGGGTGTGACTCACGAGAAAAATAGATTCTTTCCTTTCCGGGCGCCAACTCACGCTCTTGTTACAAGGTTTTGTAATTTTAATTATATTATGGCTTCGCACGGATTTTTCCGATTTCGACCCAAAACCGCATCACGACGATTTCAATCTTTTCCTTGCAAGGAGTGATTATGGCGTTTCAACTGCCGGTAAAGATTTTGCTCAACGAAGACGAGATTCCGCGTCAATGGTATAACCTGGCCCCGGACCTTCCGTCGCCCATGCTCCCGTATCTCGGGCCGGACGGCAAGCCGGTCCCGCCCGAAGGGTGGGCTCCCGTGTTTCCGATGAATCTTGTCGAACAGGAATACAGCACCAAACGCTGGATTGACATTCCGGACGACATCCTTCAGATGCTGTATCGCTGGAGACCGTCTCCGCTGCGCCGGGCCGTGTACCTGGAACAGGCGCTGGGCACCCCGGCCAAGATCTACTATAAGGACGAAAGCGTTTCCCCGGCCGGCAGCCACAAGCCCAACACGGCGATCCCACAGGCCTGGTATGCCAAGAAGTTCGGCATCGAGAAGCTGACAACCGAAACGGGCGCCGGTCAATGGGGCTCGGCGCTCAGTCTGGCGTGCAAGCTTGTCGGACTGGAATGCAAAGTCTTCATGGTCCGGATAAGCTTCGAACAGAAGCCGTTCCGCAAGAGCCTGATGCAGGTATGGGGAGGAAAATGCGTCGCCTCGCCGAGTACCGAAACCCAGGCGGGACGGTCATTTCTGGCCAAGGACCCGAACACGCCCGGAAGTTTGGGCATGGCGATCAGCGAGGCCATCGAAGCTGCGGTGACCGATTCTACCGGAAAGACGCGCTATTCCATCGGAAGCTGCCTCAATTTCGTCCTGTTGCACCAGACGATCATCGGACTGGAGGCGAAAAAGCAGCTCGCCAAGGTCGGGATCAAGAAGCCCGATATCGTCATCGGGTGCGCGGGCGGCGGCAGCAATTTCGGCGGCATTGCTTTCCCGTTTGTCTACGACAAGATCAACGGCGCGCAGATCGAGATCATCCCGGTCGAGCCGACATCATGCCCTTCCATGACCCGGGGCATTTTTTCCTACGACTCGGGCGATACGGCAGGAATGACACCGCTTGCGGCAATGTACACCCTGGGCCACAACTTCGTTCCCGAACCCATCCACGCGGGCGGCCTCCGCTACCACGGCATGTCACCTTTAGTGAGCCAGGCCGCGGTCGAGGGCCTTCTCAAGCCTCGCGCCGTTGCACAGATCGAATGCTTCAAGGCTGCCGTTCTCTGGGCCCAGACCGAAGGCTTCGTGATCGCCCCGGAAACGTCGCACGCCGTCGCGGTTGCGATACAGGAGGCGAAAAAAGCCAAGGAGGAAGGAAAGGAAAAAGTGATCCTTGTCAATCTATCGGGTCATGGCCTCCTGGACCTCGCAGGATACCAGAAATTCTTCGACGGCAAGCTTGCGGATTACGACCTGCCGCAGGCGGAAATCGAGCGGGCGGAAGCGGAATTGAAATCGCTTCCCAAGGCTGCCATGAATAAAACCGGGAAATGGTGATCGCACCATAACGTCCCTCCGATACAAAAAGGGCGGCCATGGATTCATGGCCGCCCTTCTTTATGTGCGACGGGCTCTTTGATCAATAGTGTTTGAGCGGGGGTTTTCCCACGGGAAACACGCTGAACCCTATTTCAAACAACTTCTTGTGGTCCAGGATGTTGCGCCCGTCGAAAATGAATGCGGGCTTTTCCATGGTATCGAATATTCTTTTGTAATCGAGCTTTCTATAGTCGTTCCATTCCGTCATGATGGCGATCGCATGCGATCCCCGCGCGGCGGCATAGGGATCCCTTTCATATTCGACGGTCCCGGCGCAGCCTTTCATGTCGTTCTTTGCATTGTCAAGCGCCTCGGGATCGCTGATGATCAGATGCGCCTGCTCCTCGAGCAGTTGCCGCGCCACGTATATCGCGGGCGACTCGCGGGTATCGCCGGTGTCCGCCTTGAACGCGAAGCCGAACAGAGCGATGCGCTTTTTCGCAATGGTATTGAACATGGCCTGCAACATGGTGAGCACGAAGCGTCTCATCTGAAAATCATTAAGCCTCACCACATATTCCCAGTACCGGGCGACTTCCGAAAGGCCGTAGTGTTCGCAAAGGTAAACGAGATTGAGGATGTCTTTCTTGAAGCATGACCCGCCGAACCCCACGCTGGCGCTGAGGAACCGGTTGCCGATCCTCCGGTCCTTGCCGATGGCCGACGCGACCTCGGCAACGTCGGCCTCGGTTTTTTCGCACAGCGCGGCGATGCTGTTGATCGAGGAAATCCGCTGGGCCAAAAAGGCGTTGGCCGTGAGTTTGGACAGCTCGGCGCTCCAGACATTGCTGGTGACAATCCTGGCTTTGTCAACCCAATGCGCATACAAATCGACCAGGTGCTGCCGCGCGGCGTGTCCGGTCTTTGTTTCATGGGTGCCGATGAGCACCCGGTCCGGATTCAAAAGGTCCTGGACAGCCGTGCCCTCGGCCAGAAACTCGGGGTTCGAGGCCACCTCGAAATGTATTCCCTTGTCGTTGGCGGAGAGAATGCGTTCCATGGCGTCTGCGGTACGCACCGGAAGCGTGCTTTTTTCAACGATGATCTTGTCCGATTGCGAATTCTTCACGATGTTGCGGGCGGTCTTTTCCCAATATTGCAGGTCCGCGGCCTTGCCCGCGCCTTCGCCGAACGTCTTGGTGGGCGTGTTGACGGATACGAAGATGATATCCGCGGTCCGGATCGCCGCATCCACGTCCGTGGAAAAGAACAGGTTCCTTCCCCGTGCCGATTTCACCACCTCAAGCAGGCCCGGTTCATAGATCGGCAAATCGTCCGTTTCCCATGCAGCAATCTTTTCCGCATTGACATCCACGATGGTAACCTTGTAGTCAGGGCATTTCGCGGCAATGACTGCCATGGTCGGGCCGCCCACGTATCCGGCCCCGATGCAAAGCACGTTCTTCTTGAATTGCTGGTCCGCCATGAACAAATCCCCCTTTTTTTTCCGTAGGGGCGATGCCCCTACCTCGATGTTTTTGCAATCGCTATGCGTTCGACAGAATGATGTCCGCCACGTCCCTGCGCACGCTGTTTATCGCATCCATGTCGGGTTTCCGGTGCGGAAAAGTGTAATTGGACAAGAGAACGAGCGCCGTTTGTTTTCCCGGATCACAAACACATACGCATCCTGTAAACCCTGTTTTCCCCATGGTGCCGGCGGTCCGGAAACGCCCCATGTACCGTTGCTGGCACAACTCCCATCCGAGTCCGGCGTGCAGGCCAAGATGAACGATCTGATTGGTCTGCATCTGTTCGATGATGCTTTGGGAAAAATACCTTGTGCCATGAAATTCGCCTTGTTTCAAAATCATGGCAAGAAATTTCAGTATGTCGGGAGCTGTGGAAAACAAACCTGCGGATCCTGCGACCATTCTCGTTTTCAAGACCCACGCGCTTTCGTCGTGGACCTCGCCCTGGATCAATCTGCCCCGCCACGAGTCGATTTCCGTGGGCACGACATCTCCCTTATTCTTCGGGTCGATCGTAAATGCCGTCGAGTCCATTTCCAGCGGCCCGAAGAATTCATCACGTGCGGCATCAGCCAGGTTCTTTCCATTAACCCTTTCCACGACCAAACCAAGAAGGATACTCGTGGCATTCGAATAAAAGAAACTTTTACCCGGCTCTTCCAGGAATTCCGTGGAAAAAATTGCGCTCAAAATTCCATCCGCGCCCTGGTCCTTCAACGATGACAAACGGAAATTGTAATTGAGTGTTTGCGTCAGCAGGTGGCGGATCAGAACCTTGTCCCTGGAATGATTGCTGAATTCAGGTACGTACCGGATCAAGGGATCGTCGATCCCGAGCTTTCCACGATCAATAAGGAGAAGTGCAAGGCTGGATGTCGGAATTGTCTTGGTAATCGATGCAACGTCAAAGATTGAGTCTTCATGAATGGAAGGAGAATTATCCTCATAGGTCTGATGTCCAAAGGCAAGAATTCCGGTTCCGCTGCTTTTTCCCGTGTATCCGACGACGCATCCGGGAAAAACAGATTCTTCGATGGCGCGGAGAATCCTCTTTTTGATTTTGTGGTGCATATTGGCCTCAGCCTCGTTTGCGAGTCGCTCATAAAATAGTCGAAAGCAAGGCATAACAAAAACGGGCCGAACGGACCCGTTTTTTCATTGATCGTACCGATATTGAATTATTGGACCGGGGTGTCGCCGGACGGAGGTTGTTCAGCGGCTTCTTCTTGTTCGTCAACATCCTCTTCTTCGTCTTCGGGCGACAATCGCTTTGTCTCGATACTATACGAATCGAGCTGGTTTGGTTTTTCCTTAAGCTGTACGAGCAATTGCGACGTGCTCTCCGGCGTGAGAATTATCCTAAGCTGCTTTGAAACTTTTGCGTTGTATCCCCATGCCTTCAATTGTTCTTCGGTAATCACAACAGCGTCGGCAAGACCCACAAAATGAACTTCATCAGCCCGCAGCGCGATACATGAGGGCGCATCGGTGCATGAACATTCGTCCAGGTACCTCAGATGAAGCTTCTGGACGTCCGCGGTTTTCGAGATCCGGTAATACCCGGTAATGAGCATCTTATCCTTGAATTCTTCCTTGGATCCGACGTACTTGGTAAGGAAGAAGAGGAAACGGACCTTGCTCTTGGCAAAGGCGCCCCTGATCTTCGTCTTGTCGCATCCGTAAAACCCGTAGGTGCCGCTTTCGTAATTCGGCTCAGGGGTGACCGGCGAGGAAAGTTCCTCTGGTATTTCCCTGATGGCCATTTCCGACACCGGATCCGACGCATAGAACACGACCATGCCGTTTGTTGACGCGCGATAGTCCTGCCAGCCGATTCCGTCCGGAGATTTCCGCATTATGCCCCTGCTCATGATAATCTTCCTTGGTTACAGTGGATTGGGTAAAAAATTAAGCCCGTAGGTGCTGAAAGAACATACGGGCTTGATTATCTTCTGTGGATATAAGAAAGATACGTATCGGCAAATTCGTTGTCAACCATAATTGATGACCGGTCTTACAAAATAATCATCGCATCGCCGTAGCTGAAGAAACGGTAACGGTTCTCCACCGCATGCCGGTACGCGGACAGCACCGATTCCCTGCCCGCGAACGCTGACACGAGCATGAGCAGCGTCGAGCGCGGAACATGAAAATTCGTTATCATACCGTCAATGACCTTGAATTCGTAGCCGGGCAAAATGAAAATGTCCGTATCCCCTGCCGACGGAGCCAGGGCCCCGGTTTTCCCCGCGCAATGTTCAAGCACGCGCACCACGGTAGTTCCAACGGCAATCACGCGGCCGCCGCTCTTCTTCGTTCTTTCAATGGAATCGATTGTTTCCTGAGGCAATTCATACCGTTCGTGATGCATCGCATGCTTTCGGGGATCGTCGACCTTGACAGGACGGAACGTTCCGATGCCCACGTGAAGGGTCACGAACGCTTTTCCGATGCCCTTTGCCTGCAGGGCTTCAAAGAGCGCATCGGTGAAATGTAATCCCGCGGTCGGGGACGCAACGGCGCCGTCATGCCGAGCGTAAATCGTCTGATAGGTATCGTTATCCTTGACATCGGAGGGCCGTTTTATGTAATGCGGCAATGCCATAACGCCGTATTGTCGAATGATCGCCTCAATCGACTCGTGAGAAGACCCGGCAAGGGTCACGACCCTGGAGCCGTCATCCAAAATAGAAGCGATTTCAAACACCGCGGACGGATCTTTGTCAAGCGTCACTCGGGTTCCTGCATTCAGGCCGCGCCCCGGCCGGACAAGCGCCTGCCAAGAGCCGTCAGCCAAGGGATCGGTTAACAGTAGCTCTGCGGCTCCGCCGGTCAATTTATGGCAAAAAAGCCTGGACGGCAGCACCTTCGTATCGTTCAAGACGAGCAGATCACCGGGGTTGAGAAGACCGGTCAAGTCATTGAAATACATGTCAGTTACAATTGCACTCGTGCGCCCGAGGCAAAGAAGCCTGCATTCATCCCGGTTCTCCAAAGGATACTGGGCCACGAGTTCCGGCGGAAGGTCATAAGCAAAATCTTCGGTCTTCATGAGATACTTTGTACTTTTCCACGGTGAGCGCCGGCTCCGCTAGTGCGGATCCACAATCTATATTAAAATACCATATGGTTCCCATTCCCATGCATTTCCCGAGTCTTGCGCTGTACGCAGAAACGCATTTCAGGCTCCTGGGATTCCTGCCAAGTTTACTTTTCAGAAAAGAACCCGAGATTGTCTTCGACGTTCCCCGCCGCTGCGGCCCGGCCGGGGATTTGCCGGTCATGCTCATGATGAACGATATAGACCGGTTTCCCGCGGAGCTCGTGTCGGTGACCATTGTCGTTTCGCGCAAAGCAAAGGACCCGGTTGTCGAAAAAATCGGCTCGCCGGCGTCATTTCTCGTTACTCACCCGCTCCAAAAGCAGGCGGGCGTCTATCTTTTTCGCGTGCCGCGCCGGCTTCTGGGAAGCGGACCGGCATTTATCAATTGCAAAGCTGAACTGTCTGCCGGGAAACGCCGCTGGACGGTTCTCAATGACAACTTCTACGCATCCTCAAAGCTTCCGTTTTCGTGCTTCATTTCAGACGAGCAATTGCCTGGTGCTGATGAATGCTCGTATGGAGACTTACACATCCATTCACAATACTCCCAAAGCCCCGTGGAATTCGGGCCGCCTGTGAGCGTAATTGATTCAATTACAGACAGTTGTGGGCTGGATTTCTTTTCGGTAACCGACCATTCTTATGATTTGTCCTGTTCATTGAATGACTATCGGTCGACTGATGAAAGTCTATCACGATGGAAATCATTCAGTTATGAGGATTTCTCCGCATCGAGCCTGGATCGGATCCTTGTTCCGGGCGAAGAGGTATCGTGTTTGAATTCAAAGGGTAAGATCATACACCTCTGCGCCATGGGAATACGTGACTTTATTCCGGGAAGCGCGGATGGGGCGAGGAAAAACCCATTGTCAACGCTTACGTTACAACAGGTTATTGAAAATATTCATGGCCAGGGTGGTTTGGCAGTCGCCGCACATCCGGGATCAAGCTTCGGCTATCTCCAAGGAATAATTTTGGGCCGAGGCGCCTGGGGGGAAAATGACATGGCCCAGGGAATTGACGCTCTCCAGGCAGTGAACAACGGCTTTGGACGTTCATGGAACCGCTCCAAGTCCTTATGGATAAGAGAACTACTGAAGGGACACCGGTTGCCTTTAGTTGCGGGAAACGATTCGCACGGAGATTTCAATAGGTACCGGTATATTTCAACGCCGTTTTTCTCGGTATCCGAAAACTTCAATCGTTATCTATCATATTGCAAAACAGGGATATACTCTAAAGTTCATTCAAGGGATGCTGCTATTTGCGCAATAAGACGTGGAGAAACCTTTGTCACAAACGGACCGTTCTTATGCCTATCTTCATCAAATTCAATTAGTAGCAATGTTGTTTCAAGTGCGAGGATCGATTCCAAACCGGACGCTGTAACGGCCATAATAAAAAGCAGTTATGAGTTCGGCTATCCGAGTTTCTTGCAGGTTTTTTCAGGCAAGCTCGGAGACTCCAAAGAATCACTTGTTTTTACTGAGGGTTACAAAGAGAAATCATACTCTCTTTGCAGCAAAGTTCTGCTTGAAAGAATTAATGTTCCCGGATACATCAGGGCTGAACTAACATGCAGATTGGACGATGGAAGCACAACTTTCGCAGCGACAAGTCCTTGTTATTTTGGAAAATAACTCAGCCTGAGTTAAGTCCTCACAGGATAATGAGTTGTCCCTGCAAAGCGCCCGCTTCCTTTATCGCCTGGAAGATAGAAATGACGTCCCGTGGATTTACGCCAAGTGAATTCAAGGTCTGGGCAAGTTCGGAAACTGTGGTAGTTCCTTTTAGAACAACCATTTCCGGGTTCTTCTCCTCAACCGTGACCTCAGGATTGGGCACTACCGTGGTTTGGCCCTGGGGCATTGGAAGAGGCTGCACAACTTCTGGAGCATTAATGACTTCCACCTTTATTCCACCGTGCGTTACCGCAACTTCGGAAATCCTCACATCTCCCCCGGCTACGATTGTCCCGGTCCGCTCGTTTACAACGACCCGAGCCTGGCTCGAAACGGTAAAAGTCACGTTTTCAACTTTGGAAATGAACTCCATCAAGCCCATATAATTGCGGATTGAGTCGCGTGCAATGACGTCGTAATTGAGCCGCACGGTTGCCGCGTCAACGGCCTTGGCGATCGGGGCCGGAGAATTCTTGAACACCGTATTGATGGCGCCTGCCATGGACACCGCAGACGTAAAGTCCGGGGAGGTGAGCGACAGCGACATATCTCTTCCGTCAAGAAGATTGAACACATATTCGCGCTGCACGATGGCTCCATCCGGAATTCGCCCGACCAGGACGTGGTTTTTCTTGATATAGGCTGCGCCTTTGTACCGCGCGTCATATCCTCCGGTCGCCAATGGGCCCTGCGCCGATGCAAATTCATGGCCGTCCGATCCCTGCATCGAGGTCAAAAGCAGTGTCCCGCCTTCAAGACTCGTCGCATCGCCGATCGAAGATACTGTTACGTCGAAGCGGGTCCCTTTTCTTTTAAACGGCTTGAGATTTCCCGTGACCATGACCCCGGCAACGTTTCGAACATACATTTGCTGGGCAGGAAGTTCTATTCCCAAATTCTTCAACATGTTGCGAACGGTCTGGTTTGTGAAAAGCGTCTGGTACCTGTCCCCTGTTCCATCAAGTCCGACCACCAGTCCGTAGCCGTATATCTGCATGTCTTCCAGCCCGCTGATAGAAGCGACGTCCTTGATGCGGATCCCGTCCTGGGCAAAACCGGCAGCGGACAATATTGACATGATGACAATACTTCTAAAAGCAAACAGTACCGTTTTCCTGATTTTCATTTGTTCCATCCTTGAATTTGTTATTAAAGTCCTAGAATATCCAGTTCAATACCCGCGCGATCAAACCAGGCCTTTCACCGTTGTGCACCGTGCCCTTGCCCGAATAGGTGATCTGCGCGTCCGCGATATTGTACGAATAAATCACATTGTTCGATTCGATGTCCTGGGGCCGGACAACGCCGCTCACTTTGATGATTTCCTTTTCATCGTTTATTTCCACGACCTTGCTTCCCTCGATAACGAGATTGCCATTGTCAAGCACCTTGGTCACCCGGGCCGAGATCTTCGCATCCAAACTTCCCTCGCGCGAGGTGCCGGCTTTGCCGTCGTAGTCGACTTTGTTGCTGCCTGTCGCGCCCATGGTCGGCAGGAAATGAAGAAGGCCCGATCCGCCGCCTGCCGATAGGCTCAGGTCGTGCTGCTTGCTGCTGTTCGTTCCGCTCTGGCTTCCTGCCTTGGCGGATTCGGTGATGACCACGGTAAGGATGTCGTCAGTGCTTATCGCCTTGCGGTCATTATAGAGGCTGTACATCGACCCAGCGCCGGCGATACCGCAAAGGCTTGCCAAATAGATACCTACGACAATCATCTTAAGATTGTTTCTCATATGGTTTTCACTCCTTCCAAGAGTTCGACTTTTCCTTTTCCGACAATTTTTGTCTTTAGGAGCTTGTGCGTCAGTTCATTTTCAACCCATATTTTGTCGCCCAGAGCGCCCTGCTCCCTTGCTCTCATGATGATTGAAACGCGCACCTGTCCCCTGTCCACGACCACATAAACCTGCTCATCCTTGCCGATGATCGGCATCCGGGACGTCAGCTTGTCGTACAAAATCGTTTCCGGTTGTATCGTTCGGTTTGCGATCAAATCGTTCAACTGAGAAAGATCCGTAAACGGGTTACCGGCAAAATGGGTTATGTCTTTTCTTTCCAGGCTGCAATTCTCTTGCGACAACATGGATCCCCGACGCACTGCGGTCTTGACCGTAATGACGGGCGTTACCACCGTAACGCAGCAAACCACGGGCACCGAGACAACCCTTGAATTCTGACGCGCAATCAGCTTCAGATTCACGTTCCCTTTTGGATACTTTGACGAGAGCCCTGTTACCTGGGCATCGACCGGTTTGTCCAGGCATTTCCACTTTTCCTCGACGTTCTTGACTGAAACCGTATAGTCACCAGGCTGCCACTTGACGGAATCGCACAAATATTTTATGATCAGGTGCTCAAAATCCCCAACTCTTTTTTCCGTGAACGCTGTTGCCACCAGGACTGCCTGGGGCCGGGTTGTGCTAAAAGAAAATCCGGCGTTTGCTCCGGTCTTTTTCATGACGTAATTGACAACTTCGGTCGTATTGACCCTTCGGCAATACCCGGCAGGAGCCGCTTCGCCGACAACAATGTTCAGCAGGTTTTCGATCGGCCCTAACCGCAATGCCGACCGCACAATCGCAATGTCCTGGAGCCGGATAACGGTATCATTGACCGATGCGGAATCGCGGAAATCCACGGTGACGATCAAGGGTCCCGAGGCACACGCGCACGTGGCCATTGCGATCATAAGTGTCTTAAATAACTGCATCATGCGATTATCTCTTCAAGTTATTTGCAACTTGCATCATCTCATCAGAAACCTGAATGGATTTGGAAACAATCTCGTAGGCCCGTTGCGCCGATATCATGTTGACCATTTCATCCACGATCTGAACATTCGATGCTTCAAGATATCCCTGCGACAATGTGCCCATGCCGTCTTCGCTCGGCGCGTTGACCGTCGGCTGACCGGACGCTTCGGTTTCGACGTACAAATTGTCGCCGATGGATTTCAAGCCCGCCGGGTTGACAAAACGAGCAAGTTCTATCTGCCCGATTTCCGTTGATGTCTGCTGCCCCGGCATGATGACCGTGACTTTTCCTGTGGTGGAATCGATGCCCAGTTGGTCCGCGCCTTGCGGAATATTTATCTGCTGTGAAAGCGGATAGCCGTCGGATGTGACGACTGTTCCGTCTGCGGTTTTCTTAAAGGATCCGTCCCGCGTATAGCCGATGGTGCCGTCGGGCATGGTGATCTGGAAGAACCCATTTCCCTGAATGGCCACGTCCAGCGGATTACCGGTCTGGGCAAGCGATCCCTGATCGAATATTTTTTGCGTTGCCGCCGGCTTCACTCCAAGACCGACTTCGATTCCTACCGGAGCGACTTCGCCTTCCTGGTTCTTGACCCCCGGTTCCTTGAGAGTCTGATAGAGCAAGTCCTGGAACTCGACTTTCGACCGCTTGAACCCATTGGTGTTCACGTTTGATAAATTATGGGAAATCGTATCCATGAACAATTGCTGGGCTTCCATTCCCGTTGCCGCGGTGTACAGACTGCGTACCATGTATTCTCCCTTTTAAAGGCCCGGCCGTCCGGATTGAGATATCATTATCCAAAATTCAGCCATGAAACAAGCTCTTTACGATCCGATCTTGCCCACTTGGTTGACGGCCGTATTGAGCGTTTCGTCCTGGGCATACAGCGCTTTTTGATCTGCTTCGAAATTCCTGTATGCTGAAATCATCGAAACCATGTTCTGTATGGTGTTGACGTTCGAGGCCTCGAGATAACCCTGCTTTATTGCGAAATTCGTGGACAACGCGACTGCGCTGTCAAGCGTTGGAGGCCTGAAGTAGCTGTTTCCATCGCGCTGCAGTTTGTAAGGCTTTTTGAAATCAGAAATTCGCAAACTGCCTTTACTCATGCCATCCTGAAACACTTCGCCGCTTTCGGTAATCTGCACCGGAGTCTGCTTGTCGATTTTTATGTATCCGTCTTTTCCCATGACCTTTGACCCGTCTCCGGTGATGATGAACCCGTCGCTATCAAGGGAAAGGTTGCCGTTTTTCGTGTACCTGATTCCGCTTGGGGTCATGACAGTCAGAAACCCGCTGCCCGCGACATACACGTCAAACGGAGAATCGGTTTTCTGCATTGCGCCGCTCGAGTAATCGACATAAGCCTCGTCTGTCTTTATTTCGTTGTTTGCAAAAGGCTGGCGCTGGTCGTTGGTAAGGAATTTCTCGTAGGCTTTTATGAAGGTCCCGCTCTGCTTGAAACCGGTAGTGTTGATGTTGGCCAGATTGTTCGCGATCTGGTCCTGCTTGTCCTGCATGGGCGTCATGCCCATTGACGCAAGGTATATACCCTGAACCATGAATTCCTCCCTTGTGGAGCACCGCCGGCAAGAGTCGGCGTTACCAAAATTCTCCTTCGGCTCAAAGAGCCGAAGTATGCTTATGCGACATCCCGTAGGAGGAGGCGCCTTATTCTTTGCCTCCTTCGCAGTGGATGAGAAACCAAACTTCCATATTATTAAGCATTTTTCATGCCTGGACACCGTTGTCCTCTCAACCCGTTTAATATCAATCTGTTCACAGGATGCCCCAAGAATCGGCAGGCTGGTTTATTCTGAATCTTTTTTCCGTGAAGAGGCATATTTTACCCACTCACTTTTGGGTTGACTTGGTTTCAGAAACCATCTATTTTGTTTTGTAAAGTCATCGTGAAACACGCACCTTTCAACCTGGCAAAAAAAATGAACGACAACCCTGATGCCAACCAAAATCAATCCGAAGATTCCGAACCGACCTTTGAAGTCGATAAGAACGATTTTTCAAAGCATTGGCTGTACCTGAAAAAGAGGGAAAACCTCTTGCTCGGAACTCTTGTAAGCATTGGCGCGGCATTGGTCTGTCTGGCAATTTGGCTCATTGTCATGAGGTTTACCGGATACAAGATCGGCTGGATGGCTTTGGCCGCAGGATTTGGAATCGGGTTTGCCATGCAGTTTTTCGGCAAGGGAGTATCGCCCCAATTCGGCGTGATCGGCGGCGCGATTTCCCTTGTGACCTGGCTCCTTGGAAATTTCTTTACAGCCGCCATTATCTTTTCGCGTTTGAAACATGTCGCCCTTCTTACTCTCATGTCACACATCGATTTTTCAATGGTGACGCTGTTCCTCAAAGCCGTAATCGGACCAATAGATTTCCTGCTATGCGCTTCTGCCGTGTATGCGGCGTATTATATTGGATTTAAAAGAGTTGTGCCAGATAATATCAAGTAACCAGAAAAGCCGGAAAATCCCCCCTAACCCCCTAAGGGGGCACAATGCAATTCACTGCTCCCTTAGGGAGTCGGAGGGGCACTAAAGGGATACCGGTCATTGACATGCATTTATACCTTGCCCCTATTCTGGGACACACGGACTATGTTTTCCGCAATGCACTCACCCGCTATTTCAAAGGCATTGACCTCTGCCTTACTCCTTTTCTGACAACCGTCAAAGGCTCCTGTGTCAGGGATTCACATCTGACCGATATCCTTCCCAAGCACAACAAGACCTGTAGGATCATTCCGCAGATCCTGGGCAAAGACCCGGAAGAGTTCCTGATCATGGCTAACCAGGTCCACGATATGGGATATGCATCGGTCAATTGGAACATGGGTTGTCCGTATCCGATGGTCGTGAACAAGAAACGCGGCGCAGGGCTTCTCGCCTATCCTGAGATGATCACTGACCTCTTGTCAAAGGTTGTGCCGCACCTGAATTGCAGGCTCTCAGTCAAAATGCGGCTAGGCAGAGATGATCCGGAAGAAGCTTTCGAGGTTCTCGATATTTTGAACCAGTTTTCCCTTGAAGAGATAATCATTCATCCCCGCACGGCAAAACAAATGTATTCCGGAACTCCGGACCTTGATGCTTTTGAAAAATGCCTGGCGGCAAGCAAGCATCCGGTCGTGTATAACGGCGACATTACCGACCTTGGGTCCTATGATTCCATTGCTAAGAGATTTCCGGACGTCAGCCGGGTCATGATCGGCAGAGGTTTGGCAATGAATCCGGCTCTCGCGGAAATGATCAAAAGCCGCAGTAGCAAACTGCCTGAAGATTTCTTCAAACGGCTGTACCGTTTTCACGAGGAAATACTGCGCAACTACCGGGATCAGTCCTCAGGCCAGCTTACCTTGCTCGGAAGAATGAAACAGTTGTGGTGGTATTTGTCGTTTTCCCTTGCAGACCGGGAAGACGCATTGAAACGGATACAAAGGTCAAAGACGATTGGAGCGTACAGGAAGATCATCGAGGAAGTTTTTGCCGCAACCAGCGCCATCTTGTAAATCGCCGTATACCTACCGGGATTTCAGAGCCTCCGTGAATCTCACGATGTCCAGGGGCTTGCCAAGAATGACAAGGATGTCTCCTGCAGTAAACCTGGTGCCGCTTTCCGGATTGGACATAACCTCGCTTCCCCGCCTCACCGCAAGCAGGGTGATCCCGAATTCGGTCCTGGGTTTGATTTCAGCAATTGACTTTCCGGTAAAGGGCGCTCCTTCCCCTACCCACGCCATGTTGACTTCGACGTCGGGAAGAGCGAACTTGAGATCGGAAAATGTGGCGTTTTCCTTTGAAAGATTCCGAAACATCTGGTAGCTGTCCGAGCGGACCTCGGCCACGAACATCTCGATGACATCAGGCGGGACAAGGTACTTGACAAGCACGCGCGTGAAAATCTCGACCGAAGTCTCGAATTCCTCGGGAACGACCTCGTTGGCGCCGAGCTCGTACAGCCTGCCGGTCTCCTGAAAGAACCGGGTCCGGGCAATAATGTGTACGGAAGGGTTCAGCTTGCGCGCGATTTCGATCACCCGGCGGGTTGCGATGGGGTCAGGGATGCCCACGACCACCACCCTCGCGTTTCGTATGTCCACGTGAAGCAGAACAGCTTCGTTTGCAGCATCCCCGTACATTATCGGTTCTCCGGCTGCTTTTTCCCTGCGCACGGTTTCGGGATTCATTTCAGTTATGACATAGGGAATTTTCATCGAATGCGCCGCTCGTGCAACGTTCTTGCCATTGATTCCGAACCCGATGATGACGAGATGGTCATTGAGCTTTTGCCGCTGTTCGTGAAGCAGCGAAGTCTCTGACTGAAGTCCGGCAGAAAGGCGCTTGGGCAGCGGCAGAGTCTGCAGCCAGTCCGAGATCCATGGCCCACAGGACATGACAAACGGCGTGGCAGCCATGGTCAGAATCGACACGCCGAGAAAGAGCTGGTAGGTGTCCTTGTCCAGCAGGCCGAATGCAACGCCCGACGTGGAGAGGATAAAGGAGAATTCACCCACCTGGCCCAGGGAAAGCCCTGTCAAGACCATGGTGCGCAGCGGGAAGCCGAGCACGAGCGGCACGAGTGAGGCAATGACCACCTTCAGCACGAGCACGGCAACGGTGAGCGACACAACGAGCACCGGATGCCGGAGGAAATACGCCCCGTCGAACAGCATGCCGATCGAAATGAAGAACAGGCTTGTGAATACGTCGCGAAACGGCAGAATGCTGCCGAGCGCCTGGTAGCTGTATTCCGATTCAGACAAGACCAGGCCCGCAAGGAACGCGCCCAGCGCCAGTGACAATCCCGCGCTGGAGGTCAGCCATGCCACGGAAAAGCATATGACGATGATGGCGAGCAGAAACAGTTCGCGGCTCTTGGTTTTTGCGATGCGGAACATAATCATGGGCACGACCCATTTGATCATGACTGCCATGCACACGATAATCCCGAGTATCTTGACAACAAGGACAAGGACCGACGGACCGGCATTCCCCGCACTTCCCGACATGACCGGCAGGACAAGCATCATGGGAACGACGATGATGTCCTGAAATATGAGGATGGCCAGGATGGTCTTGCCATGCGGACTCTCGACCTCGGCTTTTTCCTGCAGCCTCTTGAGAACGATTGCGGTACTCGAAAGAGAAAGAAGAAAGCCCATGAACACCGACTGCGGAACCGTGAGCCCGAATCGCCACGCGATGAACGCCACCGCGCCGATCGTCGCCGCTACCTGAAGAGTTCCTCCGACAATGACTATCCTCTTGATTTGAACGAGGCTGCTCAGCGAAAACTCTATGCCGATGGAGAACAGGAGGAGCACGACCCCGATCTGGGCCAGGGTCTCGACTTCCCGGGTCGCGCCGATCAGCCCCAGCCCGGACGGACCGATGATGACGCCGGTCAGAAGAAAGCCGACGATTGTCGGGATCCGAAGCCGGTAACACAGCAGAAGTACGGCGATCGAGAGCCCGAAAACGATGACCAGCGTGCTCAGAATGGAAGTCTGCATTACGCTTTGTAGAGCCTATTTTCCGCCCGGAGCAGTTCCATGGACTGGAGGGGTTTGAAATCCAGGCTGAAGATCCTGGCGCTGAGAGTAGTGTCCTGTATGTCAAGAAGGCCGAATGAAGGTGAAAAGTTCTTGTCCTTCGGCCCTTTCAGATGTCCGGGGTTCATGCAGAATAGCCCGTCTTCGAGCGTTATGTCATGCTTATGAGAGTGGCCGTGCAGGATGATATCCGACATCAGCCGATCGTCCTTTGTCACGTCCTTTTCGAGCGAGTGAACCAGGAGTATCCGAAGACCGAGAACGTTTTCCACCGATGTCTTGGGCAAAGACCCGTCGATGTATCGCTGGTCGTACAGGCCGGGGACCTGGACGATGTCGACATATTTTTCCGCCAGGCACTTGACATCGTCATAGTCGTCGCCCAGATGGTACAGGAGCGCGATTTTCTGGCGCGCGATGAGCCAGTCCACGGCTTCGGCCAGGTATTCGACATTGCGGTGCGTATCGCTCACGATCCCGATTTTCATGCTTTGAAAAATAATTCATGACCTGTCAATTGCCGAATACTTAATAAATTCAAGATCCTTTTCAAATTTTGTGCAGGAAACATATATTAGGCTATATGGACGAACCTGTTGTCAAAATTCTCCTGGTCGAAGACAATCCCCTGGATGCGCGCCTGATCCGGGAAATAATGAAGAACACGCGCATTCTCACCTATGAACTCGATTCCGCCGACAGCCTTTCCTCGGCACTGATCCGGCTTGGTTCCACGACCTACAGCGCGATACTGGCGGATCTTTCGCTTCCCGATTCGCAGGGCGCGGAAACGTATTGGAAGATCCACAACCATTCCCCGACAACGCCGATCATTGTCCTGACCGGCACCGACGATGAATCCCTGGCCCTGGAGCTCATGCAGAAGGGCGCCCAGGATTATCTTGTCAAGGGCCAGCTCAACCGAAACCAGCTCGAACGATCGGTGAGCTATTCGCTCGAACGGCACAAGATTCTTGACGAATTAACAAAATCCCGGGAATCCCTCGCCGCCACGAAGCATGAGCTGGAAGAGGCGCTGCAGAGCATCAATGAGGAACTCGAAACCGCGCGCAAAGTCCAGAAATCGTTCCTTCCTCAGGACAGCTGCGCTGTCGCGGGTGCAAACGTCTGTTGCCTCTATTCGCCGAGCGGCAGGGTCGGCGGCGACCTGTACGATATCATTCCCCTCGACGATCACCGCACTGCAATACTCTTGCTTGACGTCGCAGGCCACGGCATTCCCGCGTCGCTTATTTCCGCAATGGCCAAGCTGTCGTTTGCACGTCATATCCGAAAGGGCATAGAACCGCGCGAGATTTTCAGGCTCGTCAACAGCGAACTTATCAATTATATGCCGCCCGAGCGGTTCGTCACCGCCTTCCTCGGGATTCTCGACACCGCGTCGAAGGAATTCACCCATGCCCGGGCCGCCAACCCTCCCGCGCTGGTATGCCGGGCGCAAACCAGGCAGTGCGAATTTCTTTCTACGGGAGGGTCATTCATCGGCATGTTTCCGGGCATCCAATTCGAGCAGAGGACCATTACCGTGGAACCGGGAGACAAGCTCGTCATGTACACCGACGGCCTCATTGAGTGTGTCAATGGACGCGGCGACATGTTCGGCAAGCAGAGGCTGGAAAAAATCGTTTCTGGCTCAATGGTGTCCGATGCGGACGGGACGGTCGCGACTCTCGTCAAAGAGGTTCAAAAGTTTACGGAAGGCAGTCCGCAGGGCGACGATATTACCCTGGCGGTCGTCCGCATCCAGTAAGGGAACTCCCACAAATTTCCGATGTCGAAAGCTCCCTACACGCTCCACCGGGAAATGGTCTGTTCGATTTCACGGGCGACCCCTGCGGCAAGTCCATGCACATCGATGCCCAGGTTCCCGCAGTTCAGGAGATCCGGGTCATCGTCGTAAACACGTTCGCCGCTGTCCCCGATTTTTTCCAGAAAACAGATTCTGTTCGAGGTCGCGGTTATTCGAACAATGTCGCTGTACGCCGACTGGTTCGCCGGAAGCTTTGACGGTTCGTGGTGGTACCGTATAACGCTGACAAAAGAATCCGGGATGATCATTCGTCGGGCAAGCCATGCTCCGGCCTGGGTATGGTCAAAGCCGAGCACGGTCCGTTCGCTGTCCATAAGAGAATTGCCGGGGACAGCACTTCGTCGACACGCCTCCTCGCAGTCTGCGTGCAGATATTGGTCGAATACAAGCCTCCCCATGTCGTGAAGCAGACCTGCTATGAAACATTCGTCCGGGAACGGATACTTCACCGCGAGGGCGATCTTTTCCGACAAGAGCGCGCACCCGAACGAGTGCATCCACAGCATTTCCGGGTCAAAATGGAAGCTTTTCCCATTTTTAAACATCTTGACAACGGTCAAGCCGAGCATGAGATTGTAGACCGCCCGCAGACCCAGGGCCACGACGGCGTGCTGCAGTGACGTTACCCTGTTGCGAAGGCCGTAAAAGGCCGAATTGACCAGCCGGAGTATCCGCACCGCCAACGCCGTGTCCGTCATGATAACGTCGGCGATCTTCTTCAGGTCCGTTTCGTTCGATTCGATCATCGCACTGACTTGCCGAAAGACCACCGGCAGCGTGGGCAAATCCTTGATCGCGCCTAATTTTCCTTCCAAGCTTTCCATTGAACTCCCTGTTGCGGCTCGGTCATGACGTAAACGTGGCGATACGCGCCGCAAGGCAATGCATCGCGCTCGTGATATCGTCGGTCATTACGCCCTTTGCAGACGAGCATTCGATGACGCGGGCGAGCTCGGCAATTTCGTCGATCCCCAGGTTGGCTGCACTTCCCTTGATCGTGTGGGCAAGCTTTGTCGCCTGCGCCAAGTCTGCGGCTGCGATGGCCTCCTTAAGAAGCCCTGCCTTTTCCCGCACCATGACCTGAAAATCAACAAAAAGCTCCGCGTAGACTTCCTCGCTTATTCCAAGACGAATCAACGCCTTTTCAATTCCCGGCACCGTCATGCCGTCTCCCCTGCATTGGTTCTTGTCCATTGAAAAACCTTTTGGCGCAGGCGTTCCGCGTCCACGGGTTTGTTCAGGAAATCATTCATCCCCGCGGCAAAACATTTTTCCGTGTCCTCTTTTGTCGAATATGCGGTTAGCGCGATGATCGGGATCCCGGAATTCAGGGAGGTACGAAGGAGCAACGTCGCCTGTACGCCGTCCATGACCGGCATTTCCACGTCCATCAGGACAAGGTCGAAAGCGTGTCCGTTTCGAATCTTTTCAACAACGTCTTCGCCATTTGTTGCGATATCAACGGCACATCCCATTTTCGCTAGAAGAATCTTCATGAGTTTCTGGTTCACCTCGTTGTCCTCGGCCACCAGAACACGGACACAACCGGGATCGCGCCCCTCCACATTGTCCCTGCCCCCTACCCCGCGGGAGTCTGCCCGGGCAGGCTTTGCGGGAAGGCCCTTCGTTTCCGCAAGCCTGAGGCAAAACGAGAATTTGCTGCCCCGCCCTTCCTCCGAGTCAAGCGTTATGCTTCCTCCCATCATCTCGACAAGGGCTTTTGCTATGCCGAGGCCGAGTCCCGTGCCGCCGTACTTTCTGGTGGTTGAGGCATCTGCCTGGACAAACGGTTTGAATATTTCGCTCTGCTTCTCCGGCGATATCCCGATTCCCGTATCACTCACCGACAGCTCGATGTTTGGCCCCTCATCACAGACCCCGTGCTGTTTTGGCAACCGGCGAACGGTAATGTAGATCGAGCCCTCATGGGTAAACTTTACAGCGTTGTTGAGCAGATTGAGCAGTATCTGCCGGACGCGAACCGGGTCTCCCCACAGCAATTTCGGCACATCGCTGCCGTAGGAGACGGAAAGCGCGACGTCCTTGCCCGCAAGCATCTGCCGGCCAATTTTCGCCACCATCTCGACAACGTAGCCCAAATCGAATTCAATGGTTTCAAGCGTGAGCTGCCGCGCCTCTATTTTGGAAATATCCAGAATATCATTGATAAGAGCGACAAGAAGCTCACCGCTGCTGCAAATCATCTCGACATAGTCGCGCTGGTCGGCCGCCAGGTCCGTATCGCGCAAAAGTCCAGCGAACCCGATGACGGCATTCATCGGCGTCCGTATTTCATGCGACATGGTGGACAAGAACTCGCTTTTCGCCTTACTGGCGACTTCGGCTTTCTCCTTAGCCGCGCGCAGGTCTTCCTCGTTCCTTTTCCGTTCCGAAATATCATGCGCGATGCAGACATACCCGGCGATCTCACCGCTTTTTCCCCGGAGCGTCGAAAACGAGACGGCGACCGGAATAGTCGCGTTATCCTTTGTCACGAAAAAGGTCTCGCGATTCCGCAATTCATGCGCCATATACACCTTAATTTTTGCGGTCCTCGACTCGACGACGTCAGTGGGTTTTTCTATTCGTGTCATGGGAAAAAGCATGTTGATGGGTTTGCCCGTCAGTTCATCCCTCGTATAGCCGAGCAGCTCCATCAGCGCCCTATTTACGGATACGATAATCCGGTCCGGGCCGATAAGGATGAACAGGTCATTCATTGTGGAAATGATGTTTTCGGCGGCAAGGGCCGGGTCCAGGCTCCGGCGTTTGCGCTTTCGGGACAAAAGGGCAAAAAGGTTCATCGATTCTCCTGCACCTGCGGCTAAATACGGCGAAGTTCGCCCTGCGGACCTGCAGCGGCGGTTGCGGCAATGCCCATTCCCATCGCAACGATTATTTCGGATTTTTCAACCTGTGCCTGCGCCGCAGCAAAAAGCGTGGCCATCACCTCCGGGGACAATCGGAATGAGTCACGCAGGCCCTTGTCGATTTCCGGAACAGTTCCCTCAAACGAGCCGAGACCGCAATTGCACAGGACGTATTCGGTCAAAAAGGTCACCTGCGCGATGGTCCGGTGATGCTCTGGCACTTTGTCAAGCCCATGATGGTGAAAACGTACCCCTGAAATCACGACAGGATCGATTTTCCAAACCTCCAAGAGAGCGCTGCCTACCATCTGGTGGGATTCTTTTCCGATCACCTGTTCTTCAGCGGTCAGAAACGAGCATTCCTTCTTCAACGCGTAATCGATGATTTCCTCAAATTCCTTGCGGAAGAACTGGTCGAAAACCAGGATACCGATGTCGTGCAGTAACCCCGACAGGAAAAAAAACTGCTTGTCCTGGGCCGTGTATTTGATCTGTGCCGTGTCGGCGATGATCTTCGTGAGGTACGCCGCTGCCAGGGAATGACGCCAAAATGCCTTGTAATCCAGGAGGTTCGATCGCTTTGAGAATTGCTTGATGCACGATATGGCGGTCACGATGTTCCGGACCTCATTGAACCCGATCCGGGCGATCGCAAGCTGCAGCGAGGAAATGCGCTGGTTTGCCTGGCCGAAATACGACGAGTTGGCAACCTTCAGGATCTTCGTGGTCAGGGACGGATCCTGCTCCGTGATCCGGCCGAGCGTTGCCGCGTTTCCTTCGTCGGAGTTGACAAGCGCCTGGACCCTGAACAGGACTTCGGGGAGCACCGGCAGTTCATGGATCTCATTCATTCGCTGAAGGATGTTCATGACAGCGTTTCCGGCAAGGGAAATGAGTACGGCCGCGGCAGGCCGTCGCACGGCCCGCCCGGACTACAATTGTACTTGGATTATATCATTTGATTTCGGTCATAGTCAACGACGCGGGAAACTTTTATCTGAGCAGTTGAATCACCTTCCACAAATGAAAGGGATGTCGTGCAAACGCCCTGATGAAGATTCTGAGAATGTTCATTTTGCCGTTTTTTGATTTTGTCACGGCGCGAGCCATGTCATCCATGAACGTGTCGGTGAAGCCGACCATGATTTCCTTTACCGAGACACTCCTGAGTTGCTGTCTGCCGTAATGGGACGCCCACTGCCGCTGGTATTCTTTCAGTTTTTCAAACCTGCATGCGCCGTTTTCGAATGATTGTGCCGCGATCGCCCCGGCCGTCTTGCCGGAAAAAAGGGCGTATGCTATCCCCGCTCCGCTCACGCAATTCACCATATGCCCCGCATCGCCCACGAGCATGACGCCGTCTTTGACCAGCGGCTTAATCCATTTTCCCATGGGAACGCCGCCGCAATGGAGCTCGCTCACAAGAGCGCCCGGAAATTTGCTATTGATAAAAGATAAGAGCAGCTTCTTGGGCATTCCCGGCCCGCAATGCGATCCCAGAACCCCGAGCCCGACATTCGCGACGTTGCCGCCGCGGTGAAACACCCACACATACCCTCCCCGGGCATAGCTCGTGCCGAGGTAAAACACGCAGGTGTCGGGGATGACGTCCGCGTGGTTGACTCTTGCAAAGGCGCACGAATGAATGTCTCCGGGCGCAAGGGCGGTGTTCCAGCCGAGCTGACGGGCAAGCCGGGATTCGACGCCTTCGGCGAGAATGACGCATCCAGAAGAATATTCGGCTGTCCGGGAAGCGCTGACATATGCGCCGCTCGTCCTGGAAACGGAGATGATCGAAATGCCGGGCAGCACCGTTACGCCGGCCTTGATCGCGTCATCGGTTATGTCCCGCTCCATTTTCTCCCGGTCGATGATGTAGGCGCCGTAGTCATTGGGGACCGTGACGCAGATGCCGGCCGGCGACACCAGTTTCATGGACGTGATGGTGCTCTGGATCCACGCGGGATTCAAATCCACGACCGACGAAAAGCCTTTGAGCCCGATTGCCTCTCCGCACCGAACCGGATACCCGGGCTTTTCTTTCCTGTCAAATAGACAGACGGTTCTGCCCAACCTCGCCGCGTGCGTGGCCGCGACTATTCCCGCGGGGCCGCCGCCGATGACCGCGATATCGTAGTGGCGCGAGGTGTTCATGCGTGCGGCTCCTTGGCCGCCGTCGTTTCCTGCGGCACGTCGCGCAAGGCGCCGAACGGACAGATCTGCACACAGATTCCGCACCCGGTGCATTTCTGTGAGTCAACCGAAATGGTGCGTTCCAGGACCAGGGCGTCCGACGGACAGACCCCGACGCAAGTGCCGCATGCATCGCAGGCACGCTCATTGACATATACCATATTTGGTTTTCCTGTTCTAGGGCAGTTTCTTACTGTTTCCGAGGAGCTTTTCCGCGTCTTTGATGATCTGACGGGATGCCGAATCCATGGCGTCCTTCTTTTTCAACACGATTTTTCCGCACGCCGCCTCGGCGCCCTGCCGGTTGCCGGCGTCCTCCGAAAGCGACGCCTCTTTCCAGCGGGCGGCCAGTGCATTCCGCCAGGCAGAAGGGATCCCATCATATTCATCGGCAAGCAACCCGTAGATTTCCGCCGACTGCGCGAAAAGCTTCTGCTCTTCGAAATATTTAGCGCGTGTCCACCGGACTATTCTGCTTTTCGGAAAATCACGCTCAAGTCCCGTGATAAGCGTCTCGGCTTCCGGGAACTTTTTCTCCCTGATCGCTAGCTCGGCAAGCACAAGTCCCGCGACGGATTGCGTGAATTGCCCGTTCTTGTTGCACAATGCCAGGCTCCGGATGCCGGATTCCCGGTCTCCCGGATACCAGAAGAACGCCCACCAGAACATTCGTTTCATGTCAGCCCTGGCGTAATTGTAAAGCCCGAGAAAAAGATCGGCGTCGTAATCGGCGGGATCTTCCTTCTTCGCCTCCTTGAGTTCCTTCAGGGCGTCGAAACCCGTGTTCAACCCTTTAATATAACTTTTGTGCCACAGGTGATAGCAGGCGGCTATCGCTTTGGTAAAGCCCTTGACGGTGAGCGAATACGGGCTTGGCCCGTTCGTCGTTTCGTAGGAAAAAATAGTCCGTTGTGTCGAAGCGTATTGGCCGTAGAAGCGAGCCGAATCGGAAACATGGTTGCAGTCCAGGTCCAAAAAGGCAAGGGCGGACAACTTCAGCATGTCGCCCAATGGATCGGAGCGATCGGCGGAGATAATCGAATCGCACAGCGAAAGCGCCGAATCGAATTCGCAGTCCAGCATCATGTCCATTGCATGATTAACGACGGCCCTGCGCTGGTACGGCAGACTAAGGCACGACGCCTGCGCCACGAACGCGGCAATGATCAGGGAGCACATGTAGAAAACTTTACTCATGCGAAACCGGCAGGAGCGAAGGGTAGAAGACATGGTGCCGCAGGCGAAAATAGACTACGGTGGCCGCAAAAACGGCGAGCGTGGCGGGTATGAGAAACGGGTAGACGGCAAACGACACGAGCATGCAGATGAGATAGCCGCCTTTGTACGTCCCCTCCATGGCATGGCGCGAGGAACGGAAGAAAAGGAAAATAACATACAGCGGAAGGCTGCAAAGGGAGCACGCGGCGGCGACAACGTCTTTGACGACCAGCGAACATGTCACGGCTGCGGCGAGCATGCCGGTGGCCAGCAGATGGGCGCGCCATGGCCCGAGCAAAACGGCCGTTGTCAACTTGCCGCCCCTCGAATCGCCCGCATGGTCCGGGATCGTCGAGCTGATCGATCCGGCGCACATCATGAAAAAATACGGAAGCGACGAGAGGGCGAACCTCAGGCCGAACGTGCCGCCAGCCAGATACCAGCCGACGCCGAACGAAACGATGCCATATCCTGTTGCATTGGTCAAGAAGTCGATGACGGGACGGCCGGTGAAGTACGACGGCCTCGCGCAATACAGGTAGCCGATGAGCAGCGACGAGGCGGAAAAGAACGCGAAGTGCGGAAGGAATACCGCGGGAATGAGAACAGACACCAGGGAAAGCGCGGCCGCCGTCGCCCACGCGTGCCATACCGGTATTCCGCCCTTTGTCAGAAGGGCGAAACCCGTATTCAGGGCATCGACGTTCCTGTCCACGATCTGGTTAAAAACATAGACCGCGCCCACGGACAGGGAAAATACGAAAATCCAGCCTGCAACGGAGGCGGGCGCCGACCAGGCTGCCACAAACGAGAATCCCTGGACAGCTGCGCAGCCGGCCGAGCGTCCGGCCGAGCGTCCGGCGAGGTACCCGAACATGCAGAACGACCATACCGGCACAAGAAGGACGGGGCGGCACAGAAACAGGGCGTCCAGTAAACTTCTCGACAGTTTCACCATAACGGGTATCCGCCGACGCAAAACGGGTTGGAATAGATCCACGCGTGTTTCCCAAGCCAGGCCTCGATGCGGTACGAACCTTTCGTGCGCACGTCGAAATCGGCCGAAGCGCCTTTGCGTCTGTCAATACAGGATCCGTTCTTGATGAAACGGAGTTCGGCTTCCCGGGGAAGCCGGACGCGAATGATCGCGGGGGCGGGAACTTCTTCGTCAGGCATGCCGGGACACACAACCCGGCCCTCGCCGTATTCCAGATAAATCAGCGAGCCTCGGGCATCGCTCCTGCGGAAGTTGCTGATAAAGCTTCGGCCCTTTTTCAAAGCCTCAACCAGGAGCGATTTCGACCGTTTGGGATCGGACGGCGGCAGAGGGTTTTGAAGATAGAGGTGCGTCCGGATGCCCTTCAACTCCACCTTGATCGGGAAAACAGTCCGCCGCATGATGCCGATCCTGATTTTCATGGTATGCGCGTCCACGCCGCCCATCCCCGCGACAAAACGCGTCCGGCCGAACTCATCCCACCGCGAAAGCAGTTCCCGGGGCGCTTCGCGCAGGAACCTTCGGGGATAAAACAGCCTCGTAAAATGCAACCGGGTGCGAAGGTTTTCCAGCCAGTCCGACATCTGGTTCCACAATTCGATGCCGTCAAACCCCGTCACATTCCAATTTGTCCAGGGATAGGCAGGATAGGCCTCGAAATAATGGCGTTTTTCGGCCGGATGGGCCATGAAACCGACACCGCCCGCTTCTCTGACCCGGTCGATATACCCTTGTGCCTCAGCGTGATACCCGATAACGGATTCCGTACCAAGGACAAGGTAATGGTTCTTGTTGTTGTCGTCATTGTGCTCATACCCAACGCATACGAAAAGAGATCCCGCGAACCCTTCAAACCCCGCGTCCCTGCCGGACAGCGCCATATGATCAGTCACCACGACGTAGTCGAGACCGACATCCTGTGCAGCCAGAATCATCTGCGGATAGGTAACGCCGCCGTCCGAGAACGTGGTATGCAGATGCAACGCACCGACCAGTTCGGTGAAGGGAAAAACAAAGCGGTCCGGTTGTTGACTTACGTGCATCAGGTGTCCGAGGTTATGCGGCGCGGCGCCGCGACCGTAAAAAGCCCTCTGCGAAGGATCGAAAAGGAAAATACCTTAAGAATGATGCGGCATCCACACTTATGGTGCAGCGCCGAAAGAAAAAAGCGGGGACGCTCTCGGAACCCGGGTTCTTAGGGGTGCACATGCTTTATTTGACTATCCCCGGGGATCAAATATATTTTAAATGGTTTGCAACAGAAAATCGTCAGACGTTCCCGTTATTGTCATAAGGAGTTCATTCAATGCCACAGCACAAAGCATGCGAGAAACACGTTCGTAAAAGCAAAAAGGCAAACCTCAAGAACCGCAGCGACTGGTCCAAACTTCGCACCATCATACGCACTGTCCTTGACGCAAAGGATAAGAAGACTGCGGCCGGCCGGCTGACGGGCGCCGTATCGCTCATCGACAAGTGTGCGGGCAGCGGACTCATCCATAAGAACAATGCCGCCAACAAGAAGTCACGCCTTTACGCATACGTGAACAAACTTCAGGCGTAGGCTGCGTCTTCGTACCGCGTCCTTTCCGAAACTTCCGTTTTTTTTCAGGGGTCGTTGATGATCAATTTTCATCACGTGGGAGAGAAATTGTATTGCGAGCAGGTTTCACTTGCGGATATCGCACGTGACATCGGTACGCCTGCCTACGTGTACAGCAAAGCAAGCATCGTCAACAGCATCGAAATGCTGCTTGGAGCGTTCGAATCGCTCAATATCATGACGTGTTTTTCCGTAAAATCAAATTCGAACCTTTCCATTTTGCGGCTCATGGCGGAAAAAGGGGTCGGCGCCGACATCGTGTCCGGCGGCGAGCTGTTTCGGGCGCTGCGGGCCGGATTTGACCCCAAAAAAATCATGTACGCCGGGGTGGGCAAGACTCCCGAAGAGCTCCGGTACGCCCTGAAAAGCGGCATCGGCATGTTCAACGTCGAATCCGAAGCAGAGTTGGCCGAGCTTTCCGATGCCGCCCGGTCAATCGATGCCATCGCGCCGGTTTCGCTCCGCGTCAATCCCGACATCGACGCACAAACGCACGATTTCACCACCACGGCAAAAAAAGAGAACAAATTCGGCATCCCGGCCGCTTCTGCACTCGAGCTTTACAAAAAAGCAAATTCGCTGCCGAATATCAATCCCGTGGGCATCGACGTTCACCTCGGCTCCCCTGTTCTTTCCCTGGAGCCCTATCGCCAGGCGCTCGACGTGATTTCCGGGCTGCACGCCGATTTGAAAGCGTGCGGCATCAACGTGCACACCATTGACATCGGCGGAGGGTTCGGCATCGTCTATCACAACGAAACGCCGTTTACGCCGATCCAGTTTGCCGCCCTGATGACGCCGTATGTCGAGAAACTGAAATGCAATTTTATCGTGGAGCCGGGCCGTTTCATCGTGGGCAATTCCGCCGTACTCTTAACCACAATCACCTATGTCAAAAGAACCGACACCAAGTTGTTCTATATTTGCGACGCCGGAATGAACGACCTGATCAGGCCGCCGCTCTACGGCTCTTACCATGCGATCACGCCTGTTGTCAAGCCCGTAAACCCTACCCAGGTCATTGCCGATGTCGTGGGCCCGATCTGCGAATCGTCTGATTTTTTCGCAAAAGACCGGCCCATCGAATTGCTTCCCCAGCGGTCTATCCTTGCCGTCAAGAGCGCCGGGGCCTATGGGTTTTCGATGTCATCGAACTACAATTCACGTCCGCGGCCCTGCGAAGTGCTTGTGGACGGCCAATCCTATTCCGTCATCAGGAAGCGCGAAATCTTCGACGATCTTATTCGCGGGGAAGAATAACACACTCCCCTGACTCCGACCAATAAATATTATGGTTTGCATTCCGTTCTGCCGGGTATGTAGAATTATACTGTTTATTGATGTTCCACGATAACATATCGACAGCATTTCATGAACCAACGCAACTGTTTCCTATTCGCGCTGCTCTACGCGACTCTTGTCGTCGCTGCCCCGCCGGTATCACAGCCCGTATTTTGGGAATCCGAACTGGCGCTGGCCCTTGACATGAAAGATTCGTCGTACCGCGCAGCCGGGATAGACTCGACGGCGTTTGCCGCATTGCCGGTCACCGAAACACCCGTTGCCATGCACCTGTCGTCTCCTTCCTTGGACACGGCGTCCCCCTGGTTTTATTTCCTCAGCGGCATCGCGTGCATCCGGGACTCCGCCGACGCGGCCGCCAAATGGTTTGCACGGGCGGTGACCGCGTCCGAAAAAAACCCCGGGATGGCGCTGGCCCTTGCCCTTGAATTCGGCAGATGCAATCAGGACGCATGGCAGGACAAATGTCTCAAAAAGCTCTCGACGCTATTCCTGGTTTCCGGCGCGCAATCCGCCCCGCTTGTCAGCCAGGCCCTTCTTTTCCGGGCATTCCACCAATCCGCAGCGGCCAAAGGCTCAACCGTACGCTCGCGCGATCTTCTTACGTGGGCCTCGGACTTCGACCGTCACTGTCTTTGGCCCGCCGTCATCGGGATACAGAACAAGCTTGCCGCGTTCAATATTCCCGCGGCATTATTTCTTGTCAAGGAACTCGCCGCCAAAGTTTCCTCGTCATGGTCGCTGCAGCTCGAATTAGCCCGGCAGTGGTACGTGTGGCTTCTGGCCCTGGGCGTGTTCCTGGTTTTCGGGACCCTTTTCGGCATCTGCGTCAAATACCTGCCGCAGGCGCTTCATTCGTTTTCCGAACGCCTGTCCGACGCGTACAACCTGCGATCGAAACTCGCCCTGACCCTTGTCATGTACGTCTCGCTGCTTTTTCTGGGCGTGCTTCCGTTTGTGTGGATCAGCATCTTCATCGTGTGGCGCCATCTCAAACGAGGTGACAAAATGGTCGCAGCAGTCGCAGTGGTCTGCGTGATGTGCTATCCCCTTTGCCTCCGGCTCGACGACATGCTCACCACGTGCTGCGCTCCCGGCGGTCCGGTCATGATGTTTCGCAAGTCTATTGACGAAGGCTATTATCCTGCTCTCGATTCAAGCATCACGTCCCTAGTCCGCACAAAGGGGGGCGCCCCGTTGGCGCGCACTGCCGCCGCGGTCCTCAACCTGAAAAAGGGAGACGTGGCGGCCGCATCCCTGCATGTGCGCGCCGCGGCGCAGGCGACGCCGGATGACCCCGCGGTGATCGTGACGGCCGGCAACGCGCTGTACTTTGCGGGTGACCTTGCCGGGGCGAGGAACGCCTTTCAGCAGTGCGTCACTCTGTTTCCGGGGTTCGAACCCGCCTATTTCAACCTCGGTCAATACTACTTCAATTCCATGGAAACGGCAAAAGGCATGGAATACATCACCAAGGCTTCAAAGCTCAACCCCCTATCCATAAACGCTTTTATCAAGACCAACGACGAAAGTTTTTCAAAAGACTGGCCACTCATTCGTCAACTCTGTCAGCCGGATTATTCCCCGTCCTACTTCTGGAAAAACATTTTTTTCCGGTACGGCGGGTCCTGGGCAACGACCAATGCCAGGTTCGGCGCCGATTTTCTCGGCATGCAGGTCCTGCCGTACAGTGCAGTGTCCATTTTCCTTCTTGTCATGCTCCTGATCCTCGACGCATTCGTCTGGTCCAGAGACACGGTCAGGAAAATTTACAATTGCAAGCTCTGCCAGACGCCCATATGCCGCAAATGCAAGCGCGGGGGAATCTGCCAGGACTGCTTCAATTCGACCCAGCACATCCGCAATGAGAACATCCGGCAGAGGATCATGGCAAAGATCCAGTTTCGGAGCGCGCGGTTCCACGGCATTGTCGCTGCGGCGCTCGATGCGCTGTTCCCCGGCAGCGGGATGCTGTATGCAGGATCGTCGGCCTACCGGTTGATTCCCCTGCTCCTCGCCTCGTCCATCGTGTACGGAACCTATTTCGCGTTGGCGTCACCGTCGCTTGTCTATCCGGGATGGCTCCTGCGCGGCATGGCCGTCCCGCTGTGCGGGATGTGCCTCCTGTATAACGCTTTCTTCGTTGGCCTGTTCTGCGTACGGCTCCTCAGAAAACTGAAACCGCGGGGAGAATGACATGGCACTGCGCGGGTCTTTACGTGAATTTGAACTGGCGGACATCTTCCAGCTCATTTCCCATGACGGAAAGACGGGGCAGCTCGTCCTATCCCACGACCAGCAGGAAGGGTTCGTGATTTTTTCGCAGGGCACCATCGTTGCCGCAGGCAACGGCAGCCAGAATCTCCAGACCATGCTGTTCACCTATCTCATCCAGGTGAAACGATATTCCGAAGAGGAGCTCAACGAGCTGCTGTATCTGTGCCAGGGGGAAATGCGGCTCTTTTCGCAGGAATTGACAAACAGGACTTATGTCACTGCCGACGAGTTGTCCGCACTTATCAAGATCGGCATCGAGGACCTGGCCTGCAGCCTCTTTTTGTGGGAGGACGGCCACTACCGCTTCGATTCTCTTGACAGCATGGACGAATACATCATCGCCGGCGTCGTGTTCCCCGCCGATGCTATAACCATGGAGGCCATGCGTCGGACCGACGAATGGAAACGGATGCGCCGCAATATATCCGACGAAACGGTGTTTTCCCTTTCGCCGAACACGTCGCGCCGCGAAGCCGCCGCAGGTGCGCAGCCGTCGTCGCCCCTGTATGATCCGGCCGGCTATGTCCTTTCGCTCGTCGACGGGGCGTCAAGCATATCCAACCTCTGCGAACGATCGATCTTTTTCAAATACCGGTTGTACGAAGTGCTGTTCGGTCTGTGGCAGGATTCCGAGGTCTACCCTCTTTCTGTCAAGCGCGCGCCCCCCGCATCAAGCGCAACGACCAGGACCGTCCGCTTCCGACAGCTCATCACCGCTTCCGCAACGCTTGTGACGGTTGCGGCCTGGGTCGCGTTTTTCGCCGTGTCTTCGCTGGTGGCGCGACGCACCATATTCCGTCCGCTTTTCATTGCCCAGCAGGAATCGTCATCCATCGTGCACAAGGCCGAAAGCGAACAGAAAATAAAAATCGCGCGACTTCAGTATCGGGCGCAATGGGGAGCATCCTCCGCGCCGACCCCGCGCGATCTCGAACGCAGCGGTATTCTTGACCGTTCCGATAGGTACGATCGGGCCAAAAAGGGCCTCGGTTTTCCCCTGGAAAAATAGGGCATGGTACGGCTTTTGTCTTTGCTTGCGTATTCATTCAATCGGAACTATATTTTATTGGTATAATTTCTATCGCTGTACCGATACCGTACCGAGTGCGCGCACGTATTTGACATCTGCATTTAGAGAGGGATAATTCAATGGCTTCCATTAATTACGCAATCAGGGAAATCAGTGTTAAGATCGTCTATTACGGGCCAGGCCTGAGCGGTAAAACTACTAATCTGCAGGTAATCCATAGAAAAATTCCGATCGATTACCGGAGCGATATGGTATCCCTGGCCACGGAGACGGACCGGACCCTGTTCTTCGACTTTCTCCCTCTGGACCTGGGAAAGATCAAAGGATTCTCGACAAAATTCCAATTGTATACCGTGCCCGGCCAGGTCTATTACAACGCCACGCGTAAACTTGTTCTTCGCGGGGTCGATGGCGTGGTTTTCGTTGCCGATTCCGCACAGGACAAGATGCAGGAGAACCTGGAAAGTTTCCAGAATCTTCACGACAACCTTGCCGAATACGGGTATCAGCAGGGCAGCGTGCCGATCGTCCTGCAATACAACAAGCGAGACCTTCCCAATGCCCTGTCGGTTGACGCAATAGACAAGGCCCTCAACAAGTTCGGCTATCCGGTGAGCGAAGCGGTCGCAAGCCAGGGCAAGGGCGTGTTCGAAGCCCTCAAGGTCATCGGCAAGATCGTCATCGACACCCTGAACAGGAAGTATTCCCGTCCGACTTACGGCGCGGCAGCGCCGCAGCCCGCGCCCCAGGCGGCGCCGCAACGGCCGGCCGCGGATCCGTTTTCCGCGCCGCGTCAACAGCAGTCTCCGGTTCGTCAACAACCAGCCCCAAGCCATTTTTCGGCGCAACCGCAGCCGCAACAGGATATTTTCCGGTCTGCTCCGCAACCGCCGCCCGTCGCTCACGCCGCGCCCCGTTCGGCTCCGGCGCAATCGCCGCAGCAGGAACCTTCCCCGGCGCGTCCGGACTACTACGACTACGGCGCGATCAATCTTGAACCCATGACCGCTCCCGCCGCCCCTGCGCAGCGGGCCGCTCAGGGTTTCTCGTCCAGTCAAGAAGTGCAGCAATCGTCGGCGGACAAAACCGAACTTGACATTGAAATCGAAAAATACCAGCGTGAGATCGAGGACAAGCAGCGCCGGTTGAGAAATTTGCAATCCGCGCAGCCGCAACAGCCGCCGCCGCCCCAGCAGACCCAGCCGATGCAATTCCCGGCGCCGCAGAAGGGCAGCTACGATGTCTACGAACCGCCGGAGTCCGCCCAGGAGCAAATCCCCGAGTATCCTCAAGCGGAACAGTCCGAAGACATGGCCGCGGCCGGGGATGAAGATCAGCCGTTATACTTTACGTCTGTCAACACCGATCGCCAGCGTAAGAAAATCAAGCGCCCGGTAAACCCCAAGACAAAAGCGCAGGGCGGCTTTTTCGGAAAAATGTTCAATAAAGACAAACCTCAATGAGCGACGTCATTCTGTACAAGGAAGACATAGACCGGCTGAATGGGATCCTTCAGAACCTTGTCCATGAAACGAAGATTCTGTCGGCCATTCTTGTCAATAAAGATACGCGCCTCCTCGCCAGTCAGGGAACGCTCGCCTTGTTCGACATGTCCGCGCTTGCCGCGCTCATCGTAGGAAGCTTCGCCTCCACCCAGGCCATTGCCGGGCTCATCGGGGAAAAGGAATTCGGCATGATGTCCCATTGCGGCAAGTCGAAGAATCTGCTCATCACGCTCGTCGACGACGACACGATCTGCGCCGCGGTTTTCGACCGTCACGTATCGCTGTCTGCTGTTTCGTCAAGCGTTGCCAAGCACATCGAGGAACTCAGGGCCGCGCTGGCCGCCATCAAGCGGAACATGGATACCATGTTCGCCGGTCCGGTCGCCATGCCCTCGCTGTCGATGTCGCAGGATGACGTTGACAAAGGGTTCGACAGCTTTTTTGATGGTCAATCCCCGCCGGAACAACCTCAAGTGGCGCCGAGCCAGGAAGTCCCGGAACCAGTTGAGAAGAGGCCTGCGGCGGCCGAACGGCAATTTTCCGAAGGCAGGCAACCTCCGGGGGCGCAGCCGGTCCCTCCACCTCCGGAAACGCGTCGGATAGAATATGCGGTTGCTTCTTCCCAGGAGGAGAATAGCGGCCAGGATACCCTGCTTGTGTCTGAACTCGACAAGAGCATTTCCAGCAATGCGGGCGCCTCTTCCCCGCACAAAAATATTCCGCCCCCCAGCAACACCGAATACCTGTATTTTACTTCCATGAATTTCCTGAAAAACAAGGCACGAGAGGGAACGTCGCATAGCAAGAACAAGGGCGACAAGAATATCCTGTCCCGCCTGTTTAACCGCGGCAGGCCGTCCTAGGCATTCATGCCTTTTCCCCTTGTAAACCCAACGACGGAACCGGACAGGCGATGAGGATTATTGAATGGATCGCAGTCTGCGTTTTCGCCGTGCCGCTCTTGGTCGGCGCCGGCGCACTTCTTGCCTTTGGAAAAAGGAAAAGAACGCATGGCCCCGTGGGCATACTGCTCCATTCGATCACCGACAGACACGCCCTGCATTGCTCATACTATTCGCCGTCTCGGTTCGAGTCGCTTATCGCACGATTGTCCGGCGAAGGCTTTACCTTTGCAACGGTCGGCACAATCGCGTCCCTCACGGAAAACGAGTCTGCCCGATGCATCGCCATGACGTTCGACGACGGGTTCGCCAATTTCTTCACCAATGCGCTGCCGATTTGCGAGCATCACGGCGTAGCCGTCACCGTGTTCTGTGTCGCGGGATTTCTGGGGAAGTCGTCGTCCTGGGACTCGCTCCCGAAGCAATCTCACCTGACAAGCAGCCAAATCCGGCAGATCAGCTCCCTGGGCCATGAGATCGGGAGCCACACGCTTACCCACGCCAACCTCACCCTGCTTTCGGACAAGGACCTGGCAACCGAATTGTCGGTTTCGAAGAAGATTCTCGAGGACATTACCGGTACGAGCGTAACGAGCCTGTCCTTCCCGTTCGGCCGCGTCAACAGGCGTGTCTGGGAGGCCGCGCAACGTGCGGGTTTCGTGGCCGCCACATCGTACATCAGCCGCGGGGCGCTCTTCCCCGACATCATGCCGCTGTGGGGCGCCTACTCGTATGACTCGGTTCAGGACGTCATCGACCGTGCCGTCCGGCAGCCGGCGTGGTCGCACGCCGTCGCCCGCGGCCGCCTGATGCCGCATTTCGCCAAGGGCTCACCCCTCTGGAAATTCAGGAATTCCTATTCGCTCGCGCGTTGACAACAGGCACTATGAGAGGTCTGCGTCTTCGTCCGTGGTCACATGTGCGGCCGCCGGACCTTTCGACGTCTGCACGGTGTCGAACCACACCTTCTGGCCTTCGTAGAGGATCTTGAAGCCATCTGACGCGATCCCGGCGTGCGACACATTCACCGGCCCTTGGCCGCGATCGCCCATGATGATGCCCACGCCGCGGCTCTCACTGTACCACTTGACAATCCCGGATTCCATGCGAATCAGGAAAACGTCCGAGCAATCGAATGTGTAAATGGCGGGCGCAAGGTTCCTTTTTCCGTAACAATCGCGGTGATATACCGGTTCGGCGTCACGTCAAAGGCGGGATTAAAGACCGCCACTCCCTCCGGTACCGTCCTTTTTCCGAATCCGCACGCGATTTCCTCTCTTGGTCTTTCTTCGATTGGAATGTCCATGCCGTCCGCAATGGAGAGGTCAAACGTGGATGAGGGCGCGGCAACATAAAATGGCAGATTATGCGCCTGTGCGAGCAATGCAACGCCATAGGTACCAATCTTGTTGGCCGTGTCTCCGTTTGCGGCAATCCTGTCCGCGCCCACAATTACGGCCTGCACCATGCCCCTGGCCATGACGGTGGCGGCCATGTTGTCGCAGATGACCGTGACGGGAATTCCCGCGCTAGAAAGTTCGAAGGCGGTAATGCGCGCACCTTGCAATAGCGGCCTGGTTTCGTCGGAAAATACGTGTACCAGCGTTCCTTGTTCCTGCCCCACGTAGACGCATGCAAGCGCTGTCCCGTATTCCGATGTGGCAAGACCGCCGGCGTTGCAGTGAGTCAGGATGGCGCTGCAATTTTTGATCAATTCGAATCCGTGGACGCCAATTTCGCGGCACATTTTTCGATCTTCATCGAGGATTTTGCCCGCTTCGTCAAGAAGCAGCTTCTTGAGCTCCGGAATCTTCCCTGAAGCGCAATCTGCCGCGCGCTTCCGCATCCGGTCAAGCGCCCAAACCAGGTTGACCGCCGTTGGACGGGACGAGGCAAGATACTCGGCGCGCGCTTTAAGCTCTGCCATGAACCTGTCGGAGGAAATGTCATCAGCCAGGCCGCGAATTCCAAGATACAGTCCGAAGGCCGCTGCGATGCCGATCGCCGGCGCCCCGCGCACGCGAAGCTGCCTGATTGCCTCAAACATGACCTCGATGGTCGTGATGTCCTTGTAGGCAAGCTCGGACGGCAGCAGGGTCTGGTCGATGATCCGGGCGCACTCATTTGTCCATTCGATGGTCTTCAACCGGGACATTGTAATTTCTTCCTGATTCCTTAAAAGAAAAGGAGCGATCGCACACATCGCCCCTCACAACCGTTTTGCGAGCCGAACGCCAAGGCTGGCCGCCGCTCCGCGCTACTCCTTGACTTCCTGCGCTACCTGTTTGTGCGCATCGATGATCTTCTTCGCGACTTCTGTGGGGACCGGCTCGTAATGCGAAAACGATTTCGAAAAATACCCGCGTCCCTGGGAAAGGGCGCGCAGCGCCTGCGAATAATTCTGAATTTCCGCCTCCGGAACCTTGGCGACGATGGTCTGGAATTTTCCCTCCGGCTCCATGCCCCCGATTTTGCCGCGACGGGACGAGAGGTCGCCCATCACGTCGCCCGTGTATTCGTCCGGCACCGTTATCCGCATGTCGGCGATCGGTTCCAGCAGAATAGGACCGGCCTGCTCAAACGCTATTTTGAACACTTCGCGGCCCGCGATCTGGAACGCGATGTCCTTTGAATCCACGGGGTGGGTCTTGCCGTCGACGAGATACACACGCAGGTCCACGATCGGGTATCCGGCCAAAATTCCTTCCTCGAGCTTGGCATGAACTCCTTTGTCAACCGACGGCCGGAACGACTGGTCGATCACGCCGCCCACGATCTTGTCCACGAATTCATAGCCTTTGCCCCGGGGCTGGGGTTCAAGGTCGATGGCGACCTTCCCATACTGGCCCGCGCCGCCCGACTGCTTCTTATGCGTGTACTCAACGTATTTCACGGTCTTGGTAATGGTTTCACGATACGATATTTTCGTCAGCTTTTTTTCCACCTCGACCTTGAACTTGTTTTTCAGGTTTTCGAGTATGATGTCGATATGGATGTCCCCCATTGCGGAAAGCACCGACTGGCGGATATCGGGATGATATTTGTACACGAATGTCGGGTCTTCCTCATGCAGCTTGACAAACCCCATGCCGATCTTGTCCTCGTCACCCTTGTTCTTCGACGTTATCGCCACATTGACAAGCGGCTCGGTGAATTTGATCGGCGGGAATGAGTACCCGACGGTCTTGTCCGCAAGCGTGTCGTTGGTGTGCGTGTCCTTCATTTTGAGCAGGGCGCCGATGTCCCCGAATCCGATTTCCGCGGTGTCCACCCGCTCGTGGCCCCGGAGGAAATACATATTGCCGAGCCGTTCCGACGAACTCCGCTTGACGTTTTGCACGTCCTTGCCGGACGAAAGCTTTCCGCTGAAAACGCGGACGCAGTTGAAATCGCCGATGTGCTCCTCGGATATGGTTTTGAACACAAAGGCGGAGGCAGGCTGCGCTTCGCCGAGTGCGATCGACTTGACCTCGTCATCCTGCATGACCTGGACTTCTTTTCGTGACAGCGGAGACGGGCACATCGAGGCGATGGCGCTGAGCAAAACATCAGACCCGATATTCAGCGTGGCGCTGCCGCACAGGACCGGAAAGATCGTGCAGGCTGCAAAACCCTTTGCCAGCCCCTGCTTGATTTCGTCCAGGGTCAGCGTGCCTTTCTCGAAATACGTGTTCATGAGCGTTTCGTCCGTCTCGGCGACCGATTCCATGAGCGCGGAGCGCAGGCTGTCGGCTTCATCCGCCATGTCCGCAGGGATCTCGACCTTTTTGCCGAGACCGTTGCCTTCCGGAACATATTCGAAAGCCTCCCGTGAAACCAGATCGATCACGCCTTTGAATGACGTGCCGGTTCCCATGGGTATGGCGACCGGCGCAACGCCCGAGCCGTAGTTCTCCTTCAGGCTGGCCATGGTCTTTTCAAAATCCACGTTGTCCTTGTCCATGCCATTGACAAAAAAGAGCTTCGGCATTTTCGCGTCCTCGACAAACCTGGACATGAGTTCCGTCCCCACCTGCACGCCGTCGTGGGCGCTGATCAGCACAACCGCCGATTCCACGACACGGAGCGCGGCCTTGGCGTCTCCCTGCAGGTCGAGAAAACCGGGCGTATCAAGCAGGTTGATCTTCGTGTTGTTCCATTCGCAGAACCCGAGCTTCATGGAAATGGACATCTTGCGTTCTTTTTCGTCGGGCCGCGTGTCGAATATGCTTGTCCCGTTGCTCACCTTGTTGAGCTTGCTCGTGCCTTTTGTCGTGTAGCACAGTGCTTCGAGCAGTGATGTTTTACCGACGCCGCCATGCGAGAGAAGGCAGACGTTGCGTATCATGTTCGCTTCGTACTTCTTCATGCATCCTCCGGTGTCAAAACAGATGAATGTTGTACCGTTGTCTGGAACCAAGAGCCCTATGACTGCAACCAGGTTGAAAAAGACAGGAATTTAAATATAAAAGACATCTATAATAGGTGGCAATAGAAATACCGGAGATTGAACTCTGAGACGTTTGCGGAGACTTCTTTACTTTATCCACCATCTCCGGTCGTTCTCGTTCCAGCAGAACATCCGGAAAAACGTAAGGTTCATTCCCCACTGTTCATCGCGAGCTCCGCTTGCGCCTCCGTGACCGAAAAGCCAGCCCACATACCCTCGGGGAGCGAGGATGTAACTGAAGTCCATTTGGAAATGATTGAAAAGGCTCACACCGAAGCCCAAATGATTTTCGAACCGTTGACCCGCCCTATCAATCAACCACCCATGCCGCAAAGAAAGGGTGCTGAGAATTTTCAACTCGACGCCCGTATGAAGAACGAATTCATCCAACTGCTCCTGAAATGTCATCGAGGTATCATGAAGCAAGCCGGTGTAAATGGCTTTCCAGAACGGATCCGGCGACTTGTCCGGATAGTTCTTCACCACCTCGCGATCGAACCTGGATTCGGCGCAAATCTCCAGAAAGCGCAGTCTCTCGTTTCCCCTGGTGCAGAAATCATCCTTGTATGCCAGGGCTGCGTTGATGGTAAAAGGAATCGGATCTTCCTGATCCTGGGAAATGTAGTAAACTGACGGGCCCATATTCGCCAACGTCAATCCAAACCGCATGAACGGCAGGAATTGCCAGAGGTATCCCAAATCCAGTGCCACCGATTGCGCAGTTCCCTGGTTGCCGGGCCCTGTTCCCGGAGCAAAAGCGGAGTAAAAATATTTCGGTGAAATCCCGAAAGCATGATTCTTGATTCCAAGGCCATCCAGATTGAAGCCCACGCTATTCGTGACAACGTATTCGTACGACGTATTCTTTCCGGTGAAATCGTCCGATCCAAAATTGATTCTGTTGAAGTCTTTACCAAACCCGACCGTCGTTGTAAATGGAAACTGAAAGCATAGGGCGCCATGGAAATGCCATAGATCGGGAATTTTGAACATCGGGAGAAGCTGTTCACAAAACATTGTACTTGCTCCTCCGTACCACCGCGAATTTCTCAGCCCCAATCCCGCAGGATTGTAAAATAGAACATCCTCATCGTCGGCCAATGCGGTGCCGATCTCACCCATACCAAGAGAACGCGCACCAGACGGAAAAACAAGCGTGATAACCGCCGACTGACCGACGGCGAAAATGTTCGCCGCATTCAGCAACAGGAATACGACAACAAGCTTTACTTTTTCCACCACCTTCTGTCCTTTTCGCTCCAGTTTCCCATGCGGAAATATGTTGTGGTAAACTGCCATTGGCCGTCCCGGGCGCCTGAAGAACCTTCACTGAACATTCCTTTCAAGTATCCTTCAGGAGAATAAATGTAGGAGAAATCTATTTGAAAATGGTTGAACAGTTTGAATCCATATCCCCAATGCAACTCGAAGCGCTGTCCGGCCCGATCTATCAAGAATCCCTGGCGAAGCGAAACGGTATTGAAGAACGTTGCTTCGATTCCTTGTTGCCATCCTATTTCCTGAAATTTTTCAGTAATGCTTCTGGACGTATCGCCAAGCCAACCTGTGTAGATTGCTTTCCAAAACGGATCCGGCTTCTTGTCGGGGTAATTCTTGACGACTTCAAGATCCGTCTTCAATTCGGCTGCAAATTCAAAGACTTCTGTCTTTTGAAAACAAAAATCGTCTTTGTAAGCGATCGCCGTGTTGATGGTAAAGGGGATAGGATCCGACTGGTCGGGAGAAACGTAAAAGATACTCGGTCCCATATTCATAAAAGTAAATCCGAACCGCATGAACGGAACGAATTGCCACAGGTAGCCGAAATCGATTGCGATCGTTCTTCCCATGCCCTCGTCTCCCGGCCCCATTCCGGGAGCAAGCGCGGATTCCACATATTTGAATGAAACTCCGAACGCGTGGTTCTTTATTCCAAACTCCTCGAAATTGAAACCCCATGCCGCACCCAGTACATATTCGTATGACCTGGCACTTCCTGTTATTCTGCCTTGGGCATCCGTTAAGTCATTCGTGCCGAAATTTATGTAATTCATGTCAAGCGCGTAGCCGCCGTAATCGTAGTACCTGGGCTGCATGACTCCTGCAAAATGGAAATGCCACAAATCCGGAATTTTGAACGCCGGCAATAATTGTTCGTACGATTCCGTTCCCGCCCCACCCCGCCACCTCGAATTATTCAGCCCCAGTCCTGCAGGATTGTTAAACAGAACCTGTTCATCATCAGCCAAGGCAGTCCCGACCTCCCCCATCGCACTAGTGCGCGAGCCGGATGGAAACACGAGCGTAATCACCGCGGACTGGCCAACGGCGGCGACCCTTGACGCAAATAACAATGCGAAAACTGGAAGAAGAAATCCACAAAAACGCAGTTGAGACATATATGATAAAATAGTTTCTAATGATTGCGAAGCGCAATCAACCGGTTTGAAATGTCAATATTGATTTACATAAAGTTAATGAGTATATTTTCACAAGATGAAAAACATTCTGCCGGATTCTAAACAAACCCTTACGTACCGGATCACCTTCATTCTTACATTCCTTTTCATTGCTTTTCAATCGCCTTTTTGTCAAATACTCAATCCTTCAAAGCCCACCATCGCACGTGAAAAGCCCGGAGAGTTTCATGCAACCGACAATCCATATGCGATCCAATTCTCGATAAGTTATTTATTTTACTAGAGCTACATCGCAGATTACTTAATTCATTCTCCCCCATCCAGTTAAGTTACACACTGCACCTCAATCGACTGAGAATCCGGAAATTAACTCGATTCTGAAAACTATTTAAAAAACCTTAGTCAATAACCCTTTGCAAATACAGCGGATAGCGACCCCGCTACCTATTGTGTCTATTTTTCTATTGACATACAACCTATTGTTGGCTATACTATTAATGCACCGGTCAACATCCGTTACCGGGGCGTGAAATTCACCCAAACTCGACCCGGAGGGCATAATGCAACTTTTCAAGATCTCCTGTTCGCAATGCCCGAGTCACGACACATGTTCCCAGAAGACAAGGATGTTTGTCAATTATTGCGGATCGAGATTCTCAACTGTTGAGAAGAATGTCCGTGCGGCAATCTCCGAATGCCGCGCAAAACGCGGTTACATGCTTCAGAGCGTCATTTTCCCGCCTCTAGCCACAGCAACCGGCGCCAAAGCCGTTGCCGCTGCGAATGCCATTGCCTGAAACCCTGATTACCGTCATTTTGCACGAATGATATAATAGTATCCGGGTTATGGGCGTATATTGGTTCAGCCTTTGTGTTGTAATTTTCCGGAACAGGACGGCTATACTTTGTTTTTCATCAAAGGAATAAGGTATTTTATCTTTTTCCCTTTAACAGTTTGATTTTCAATGAAAACCAATTCATTCTTTCTGCCAACCCTTCTCAGGTTTTGCCTGTTGCCTGTCCTGATTTTGGGCTGCGCTTCCTCAACCCGATTGACCCAACCCGGACAAAAACCCATACACCACAAACCGGTCGCGGTGGACACGCTCAGAACCGCGGGGTTTGTAAAGGATTCCGCGGTCACCGCCGACAGTTTCGTCAGTCAATACAGTGGCGACGTTCCGGCCGCGCCCGACAAGGCGGACATCGACTTTCTTATCGAGAGCGCAAAAGAATATTGCCAGTCCGACAGTTTTGCCAGCGCACATTCGCTGCTCCGCAAAGCACTTGCGGAAATCAAGGAAAAATCGGAGACCGACAGCGGACCCGCCGAATCCGAGGCATACTATGAGCAGATCGCCGGGATTTACACCGACAAGATGCCGTCCGAATACGGCGACAGTCTGCCCGACGAGATTTCCATTCTCGTGTTCCAGAAACAGATGTCCCGATCGCTTGACACGCTGAGACTCAGCCCCAACGACAGCGTCATCATGAAAAAGCTGACCTGCCAGAAGGGCGTGTCGTACAACTTCCCCATCGTCTGGAACGACCGGGTGTACCGGTCGCTGTATTTCTTCTCGCGCGGCAGGAAGGGACCTCTTGACAAGTGGCTGGAGCGCGCGGTCTACTACTTGCCGTTCATGCAGCGGATGTTTGCGGACAGCGGCATGCCCACCGACCTGGCATATCTTCCCCTGATCGAAAGCGGATTCAACCCGCTGGCCTATTCCCGTGCCCGCGCTTCCGGGATCTGGCAGTTCATCGCCTCAACCGGCACCTTGTACGGGCTGCGAAAGAATTACTGGCTTGACGAACGGCGCGATCCGGTAAAATCGACGGGGGCGGCGATCAGCTATCTCAAGAAGCTGCATGTTCAATTCGGGGACTGGCAGCTTGCCCTGGCGTCCTATAACTGTGGCGAGAATCAGGTGGCCAGCGCCTGTTCCCGGGCCTCATCAGCCAGTTTCTGGCAGCTCCGCCTCCCTCGGGAAACCAGGAATTATGTCCCGGAATTCATATCGGCGCTGATCGTGGCGAAAAACCCCCAGTGTTTCGGGTATTCGCCCGACACGTCCGTCACCTTCAACCTCGACACCATGGTTCTGGACCACTGTCTCAACATGCACGTCATCGCCGACAGTCTTGGTATTGACGAACGCGAATTACACGCTCTGAATCCGCACATCATGCACTGGTGCACGCCGCCCAACGCAGGCCAGGTCCACCTCTTTCTGCCCCAGGGAACAAAGGAGAAATTGGCCGCGTCCCTCGCGCTTGATCCGGACGCCTATAACGTCGTTTGGTACAGCTACGAGGTCAAATCCGGACAGAAGCTCGCCGGCATCGCACGCCAATTCAAGGTGCCGCTGGACGCGTTGAAATCGGTGAATTCACTGACTGCGTCAAACAGGCTTGCCACAGGTCAGAGCATTTTCATACCGATCCCTCTCCACATGAGTACAACCGAGGCGACCGTCATCGCCGAGGACATGCTTCATAACCAGTCCGAACGACACATGCCATTGCCGGACAAGGGCGGCGCAATACGGTATCGTGTCCGCCGCGGCGACACGGTCTGGGAGCTTGCGCGCCTCTTTCATACGACTGCGGGAAACATTTCCTCGTGGAACGGTATCAGCAGCGGTACTCGGCTCGTCGCCGGACAAATTCTCGTCTTGTACTCAAAGTCTTCTCGCGCCAGGGCTGTCACGGACAGCCCCGCGGCCGTTGCGCCGCCGCAGGCCTCCAAACGCGTCAGCGCCGGGACCACCTATGAAGTGCAAAAGGGTGAAACGCTTTTCTCCATTTCCCGGAAACTGGGCGTTTCAACGGCCGATCTTGCCCAATGGAACGGACTGGATGGCAACAAGCCGATCATTTACGCAGGAGAAAAATTGACCTCGTATGCCGTTTCCTCCGTGGTCCGCCGGCCGCAAACCGCCGTGCTTTCGGACACAGTACTGTACCGGGTGTGCAGGGGAGACAATCTTTCTTCCCTCGCCCAGTCGTTCTCGGTCTCGGTCAACGACCTGGCCCAGGCGAATAATCTTTCCGCCTTTGCGCCCCTTCGGGTCGGCGCCGTGCTTCGGATTCCCATGGGAAAGCGACCAACATGAGCATGTCAATGACAGGGCGGCAGAAGATCCTCATCGCGGCCATTTGCCTGACGCCGGTGATTATCGGCATAGCGCTGGTTGCGGGTAGTTCTGCCGAACGTTCGTCGCCCCTTTCCTTTAGAAAAGTCGGTCTGGTTCAGATCAGCGATGTCATCCTGTCTTCTGACGCGGTAATCAAGCAGCTCCGCTCCTTTCGCGAAGACGCAAGCATTGCGGGCGTGCTGCTTAGGATTGATTCTCCAGGCGGAGCATCAGCCCCTTCGCAGGAAATTTTTTCAGAGGTCATGAGATACCGCGCAATCCGTAAACCGGTCGTGGTCAGCGTCGGCAACATGGCCGCATCGGGCGGGTACTATATCGCAAGCGCCTCGACCAGGATCTTTGCGAACCAGAGTTCAATTACCGGCAGTATCGGCGCGATCGTTGAATTTCCCCAGTACTACAAGTTACTTGACAAAATTGGAGTATCCCTGAACGTGATAAAAGCCGGGACGTTCAAAGACATGGGAAGCCCGCAGCGGCAAATGTCCAAAGAGGACCGGGCTCTGATGCAGGGAATCGTCGACGACATTCACGAACAGTTCATCCGGGACGTCTGTACGGCCCGTTCCATGCCCATAGCCTCCATTCGCCCCATTGCGGACGGCAGGATCATGACCGGCGCCCAGGCGCTGAAGGTGGGTCTCGTCGACACGCTCGGCACCTACGAAGACGCGCTCTCCTACCTGAAAAGCTCGTTGGGAATTCCTGCAAAAACGCCGGTCGTGGAAAAGAAACGCCGCGAATCGTTCCTGAGGAATATCATTTTCGGCGAACTTGCCGAACGTTTCCCGTTTCTGAAGAACAGCTATGCTCCGGCAGGTTCGTATTTTCTTTTCCAGGCCGGTCTATAGCGCCCTGCCGTCGCTCCATTCGCTTCATTTTTTTTGATGCGCACGCACCGCGCAATTTGTATACTATTTATCAGACGCGTTCTTCACCTTTCATTTCTTACAAGGAGACGGTTCATGGGACTTCAAAAACTGATCGATGAAATTGAACTCCTCAAAGCTGAATTCGAAAAATTCGAACGGGGAAATAAATCTGCAGGCACTCGCGCGCGCAAATCTCTGCAGAATATCAAGAAGATCTGCCAGGAAATCCGGATTCAGATCCAGGATGCGAAGAAAAAGGAAGAATAGTCTATCGAAGGCATGGTACAGTGGGTTTCCGCATACCAGCGCGGGTACTGTCCGCCTCTGACCTCAGCGCAACTCACAAAATAGCGAAAGCTCCGAAAGCGATATATCCGCTTTCGGAGCTTTCGTCGTATAGCGACATTCCTACCGCACGAATTTGATGGACTCGCTCTTTACCCTGGCCAGATAAACACCACTAGGCAATTTTGATATATCCATGGTCCCATTCCCGTTCATGCCTATTGCCAAGACCCTTTTTCCATTGGGCATGAAAATGGTCAGCTGTCCAAAAACATTACGATATCTGATGTAGTTTCCGAAATGCGCAAGCGTCGGCCGCGATGCGGCAAACCTGTCAATGGTGACAATCGGCGTCGCGGTCCCGGTAACGCGGAAATCGTCGACGCAGATGTCGCTGTCGTAGGCCGACCCGGTGATGCCTCTGAACCGCACCTGGACCCGTGCAACGGCTGTTGACAACTGAGGAAAGGCATCGCTAAGCTGAATGACCTGTTCGTGCCACAGGTCGCCCATGTTCCCGGTCAGGTGTACCACGCTGTCTTTCCACAGGCCGTTTGCATACACGTCGACAAACAAGTCTCCCATGTGGTCAGCGCTTGAAAACATGTGGTACCAGAATCCGATTTGCACGTTCCCAAGCCCCTGCGTCGTGACCATGGGCGACAACATGACGGCATTCTTTGCCGGTGAATTCGAGCCGGATGCCTCCAGATAGACGTAATTGCCGGTACCCGACGTATGGTCGCCGTTGGGCCCGGTGCCGCCAGCGTTTGCGTTGACCTTCGACGGCGTTGGACCGTTGTACACGGTCCAATTTAGATCGTCATCCGACAATTGCTGTTCCCAGCTACCGGTCAACGTGTCGAATCCTACGGGAATTCCACTAGTAACTGCCCCCTTGCCTGCTTTGAACGAATCAAAATTCTGTGAATATGGTCCTTTGACGATCGGATTTACAATTGTGAAGAAACTGTCGTTCTCGTCATAGACAAGAGGATTAGACGCGCTGGTGATGCGCACGGTATAGGAATAGCCGGTGGGAATGGTTAAGGGAACGTTCCACGAAAACGGCCCGGTCCCGGACACGGCCGCAACGAGCGTCGTTTCGGGCATTTTGTCTTTGTACAGGTCGATTTTCAGATTCCCGGCAACCGTGCTGTTCCACGTGATCGGAAATGCCTTGCCCTTTTCAATGAATTCGCCGCCGTTGGGAGAAGTCACCTGCAGGGTGCTCCTCTCAAGGACCGAGAAACTATTGTCACTCGTATCGCTTATCGCGGCATTGCTGACGCTGCTGATTTTCACTCTGTAGTCTGTGCCGAGAGCCAGATCAGCCGGGACCACCCAATCGTAGGTGCCGCTCGAGGGGGCGGACGCGGCAATGGTCGACACAACCGCGCTGCCTTTGAGCAGTTCCAGTTTTACATTTTCAGAAAGCCTGTCGAACCAGGTTACCGTGAACGTCCGCCCGCGCTCAAGTTTCTCCCCGCCGTTGGGCGTCAGGACCATGAGCGACCGCAAGGTCTTGGCGATTTTCAGCGTCGTGGTGCCGGTCGGAATATTCACGTTGGTCTGGGAACACGCAAGCTCAACCGGCGTAGCGCCGCCCGTGTAATCCAAAAGCGAAAAACTTGCGATTGAGCCTGTGCCGCCCTTTGAGTCGACAAGAAGAAACAATGAGACATCCCCGTTTGTCAGGCTCGGCACAAAGTCGGAGACATCGAGCCCGATTTCAATGGCATTGCTGTTGATGCCCTGCATGGCATAAGCCCCGCCTGAATAGTTGAATGCCTTGGCAAAGGACTTGGGAGTGCCCGCAGGCGCTGTGGCCGTTGCAGAATTTGCATACCCTGCGCGCAGCCTGATCTGGCTCCGGTTGCTGTGCGAAAGAACGATTTTGTAGGTGAGAAGCGGGTTGAACGTAGGATTGATCTGCGTTTTCATTCCGCTGAGCTGCGACGACCACGCGCCGGCGGGATCCGCCAGCATGCGATACGGAATCCAGACTTTGCCGGTATTTCCAAAAGAAGTTCCCCAGCTGTTGACCATGAGAAAGGCGCCGATTTCCCAGGTCTTGATGTCATTGGGATCGCTGTTGGTATATTTTCCATCGTTATTGTAATCGTAGCGCACCGAATCGTTGTATCCCGCGATACATACGGCATGACCGCCGCTATTGCCGAATTGATACATGATCTTCTTACCGGCCTCTGGATTGCCTGAAGGAATTGTGGCCAGCACCTGTCCCGACGCATTGTAGGCCATGACAAGGCACCCGCCTTGCGTCGAACCGCTCTGGTGATCGAAAAGCCACTGTTTCATCTGCGCAATGCCTGCGGCAGTGGAGGTCTTTATGGTGAAATAGCTGTCGAGCCTGTTTGTCATCGCATTGTAGTAAATTGGATACCCGCTTACCCATTGCGTGAACTTTCCAAGGCCAAACCCTCCGTAGGATGTGACATTTGGAACGCCGAGAGCCTTGACGATTGCCCAGGCGTCCTCAGGAAATCCGCCTACGTTGCCGGAGCCTGCATTGATAAAATTATAGGTAAAATCATACGGATATTGATTGCCCGCAACATTGGCGGGAAGCCCGCGAAGATAATCGACTTCATATGTGTAAACGTAGCCGATTGAGCTCGCCTGGGAACAGCTGCCGCCCTGTTGATTGAATATCGGCCGAAAGCTTGCATAGACAGAGTTGTCTGTTTTGTCAGGCACCGGCAACGCAAGGGACTTGCCGAGTCCGTTTCGCGGCGCAGGCTCAAGCTCGGGCATGCCGGCCAATGATGCGTCCCATTCTTCTTTGGTAATTCCACCCGCGATCCATGGCTCGCCGTTCGGATCCGGATTAACGTTGATCAAGTTAGGTATACTGTTGGTCTGACTCGAGGTCTGGCCGTAAATTACACTGCAAAATAGAACGAGCACAGCGCCTCCAAGCCTTACTGCGCATTTCGTTCTTTTTGAAAACATCCCCTGAAAGAAGAACCATTGTTTTCGAACAATCATGCCCACTCCTTTTTGAAAACTAGTTTCCGTATGCAAATTCTGCGCAGGACCGTTGCGCATTCTGGACAATAGCGAATTAAGCGGTAAAGTGCCAAACGAAAAACAATCGGGCGATACGACAAAAATGTTTGCGTACCGGTAGTGCATCAGGAACGAAAATCTGCAGGCCGGAGAAATGGCTTCCCCTTCATCGCGTTACTTAGAGAATATAAGGATCACCGGCCCAAAATGACGGTTTTTTCGTCGCGCTCACAAAATGAATGAGGCACATTAAGACCTCATTTCATCAGTCTGCGACAATAACTTTCCCGTTCAAAGTTTCCCGGCCAACTTTTATGGTGTAGAAGTATGATCCAGGCACTGCCTTTGCGCCGGAAAAGGTTTCGCAGTTCCATGTCAGGCTGTTGTCCGACCAGATCTGCGCACCACGCGCGTCATACAGGGAAAGATTTACCCCGGAGGATGGCTCATTCTTGAGCGTGAAAGCGACACGCTGCCCGCCGGCGCGGTGATCGAGGCGCACCTGCAAGCCGAGGCGTTCGCTTTTTTTCCCGCTTACGACGACCTTCGTGGTATAGGGTGGCCCGATGTTCACGACGTCCATATTGTTCGGGTCGTTGGTCCCCAGGCCGTAGGTTGATTTCGCGGCATTATTGAATACGTTCTGCGCGACGGTCAAGCGGTCGCTTGACAATCCCCTTCCCTTGAGGATCATGAATCCCTGGTAATCCGCCGCCACCATGTCTTTGCTGGCGATAATCAAATTAGCTGAGCCGTTGGGCTGCGAGAAGGGGCCGCAGTTACCGTTCAAACAAATGCTGATCGCATCGATAATGGCCAGCACCTGTTTATCCTTTAACATCTGCTGACTGTTAAGAATCGACAAGGAAGCGCCGGAGGCGTTTTGAAAATTGGCGTGTATCCCCCCGCTCAGGTTGCCGGCTACTGCCCCCATCATATTTTTGAGAGTCAAGGTCACGCCAGCAGTATTCGACCCGACGCACCAGCAAACGGCAAAATTGATGAAATAATCGCAATTCACAATTGCACTTTTTATCTGATACGAATCGGAGCCGACGGTGAATTTCGGGCCCGTTGCATCACCGCCGGTACCGAGGGTGGAGATATTGGCAGCGGGATAGGTTCCATTGAGCATGGATTTCAGACCCGCGGTAAGGGCGGCCTGGACCGCCTTAAGGGACAGCGAATTCTGGCCGCTGCTTTCATTAAATTTGATCAAAATTTTTGTAGCCGTAGTCACCGGTTTGGGAAACAGCGCCTCATAGGCTGCGGCCTTCGTGTTTATGCCGGTCAAGGTCATGATGGTATGGTCAACCATGTCTTGAATCCTGGTCGCTTGTGCGGCGTTGTTGACGAAACATTGCTGGTCGGTTGCAATAACGACTTTCGATTTAGCCGACTGCGCAAAGGAAACGCCGCCCGTCAAAGGTCCTATTGAAACGGCGGCGCCGGTAATCGCGGTATTTTTTAGAAATTCCCTTCGTTTCATCGTGCTCTCCTTATGTTTTCGATTTTAATATTGTCAAGAATTTGTCGGCATCGTTGATCGCCTTGGTTTTGTCGCTGTATCCCTCTAGATCCATTTGAAAGAAAAACCTGTCAAAATGTGCGTACGCGATGATGCCCACGAGAGGTGAATCGTCGAAGCCGGCAATGGTGGACGGGAATGAGGTGAATGTTTTCTTATCAACGGCCTTGGACATCACCGTATCAAACATATTGGTTGCGTTGGCGCTGGTACCGAAATCCATGATATAGGCCTTGCAATTCAAAGAATCATTCGATGGAGAGGCGTTATTCACCAAAGTCTGTATGGCGGTCTCGATAAGGCCTTGGTCAAGATACTGGCCTGCCCCGCCGTCGATTCCATTATAGAGCGCCGTGCCTTGATAATAAGCGACGGAGTCAGCCTTCCATGGAGAAATTTCGGCACTAGCGAATATCATCGAATCGATCGGGGTTGTCGACGGTGCCTTGACCGTGAGTTGGGACGCAGGCGAGCAAACGATGCACAGGGATGCTATAACGGCAAAGGTAACCAAAACAAGAATTGAAACGAATAGGAGAAACGGTTTGCGAGGCAATTGTCTCATTTTTTCTTCCGAGATTTGAAGGAAAACTGTCTGTATGTGACAAATATACACTTTGAATTGCAAAAATTCAGAAAAAATGTGATATTAATCGTAACTTATGCCGCTATTTGAAACAAACAAGATGGCGCGGGATTGGTTCTAGAATGGGCTCACATACACGATCAATCCGGCAGTGGCCACCCAGAGCAGGATATTGATATATAAAGGCTTGTCTGAAATAAGAATGTTTTCCGGATACCCGCCTTCCTGCCGCCTGTGGATGAGATACAAGTACCTGAATATCCCGTACAGAACGAATGGGATGGTAAAGATGAGGTTTTGGGTATGAAACCGCATCCTGGTGGTGTCCGAAACAGTGTAAAGTGCATAGGTGATGACCGTTGATGCAGCGACAATCGAGGTCATCTGGTCAAGCAGCTGGCTGGTATATTCTTCCAGCACTTTCCGGTTGTTCGTCACGCCAGACGCGACCATCACGAGTTCATGCCGCCGCTTTCCAAGCGCCAGGAACAGGGCAAGCAACAGCGTGCAGATCAGGAGCCAGGATGAAATTTCCACGTTGATCGCGACGCCGCCTGCCACGACGCGCAAAACAAAGGCAAGGGCAATGATGAACACGTCCACGATGACAATCTTTTTCAGGACAAGGGAATACAGGACCTGGACCAGGATCGCAACGATGCAAACGACGAGAAACCGCATGCCGAGCAGGAACGCACCTGTCAAGGAAATGGCGAGGCAGACGATGAGTAACCCGACGGCCTGTGCGGCGCCGATTTCGCCGGATGCAATGGGGCGTTTTGCCTTTACCGGGTGTTTCCGGTCGCTTTCCCGGTCGCAGAGGTCGTTAAAAATGTAGGTGCAGCCGGAAACGAGACAAAAAAGAAAAAAGGCAGCGCCCACTTTGAGAACCGCGTGAGGGTTGAGAAGACTCTTGGAAAAGAAGACTGCGGCAAAGACAAAAAGATTCTTTGTCCATTGCACCGGGCGAAGGGCTGAAACATAGGGGGCGATTTTCTTCATCATGTTAAATTAGTTTACTCGCTGCACGGAATGAATAACGATGGTCTCATCACAATAAATTTTGCAACAACCCGTAATAATTGTCCTGAAAACATAAATGATGCCGATTTATGACGAACCTTGACAGCACACCTTTCAAGTATTCATTTTTTATGCTTCTCAAAAGCGCCCAGGCTGGCGGCCCGTCCTGTCGTCACTTGACAGTGCGGCTAATTCCATCGTCAATTCCGTACATATCCAATAACCCCACAAAGGGAGAATCATGGTTCCACTTTTTCATGGCGGTAGCGTATGAGTAATAACAATGTCATGCTCGAAGTCAAAGATCTGAACAAGAAGTTCGGCAATGTTCATGCTGTCAAGAACCTCACCTTCGACGTCAAGAAAGGCGAAGTGCTCGGTTTTCTGGGCCCCAACGGCGCCGGAAAAACCACGACCATGCGCATGATCACCTGTTTCATCCCGGCCACCAGCGGCGCGGTGAAAGTCAGCGGCCTGGAGATCACAGCCAACGATCTTGAAGTCAGAAAAAAGATCGGATACCTCCCCGAAAACAATCCTTTGTATAACGACATGAAGGTCAACGAGTATCTCAGGTTTGTGGGCGAAATAAGGGGCCTCAAAGGAGCCAGGCTTTCATCGCGCATCGACGAGATGTTCCAGGTTTGCGGGCTCACGAAAATGGCGACGCGGCAGACCGGCAAGCTGTCCAAAGGATATCGCCAGCGAGTCGGCCTGGCCCAGGCAATGCTCCACAATCCCGACCTCCTCATTCTGGACGAACCAATGTCGGGACTGGACCCGAACCAGATCATCGAGATCAGGCAGCTGATCAAGCACATGGGTGAGGAAAAAACGGTGATTTACTGCTCGCATATCCTTTCGGAAGTCGCAGCGACGTGCAACAGGATCCTTATTATTAATGAAGGTTCGATCGTCGCAGCAGGAACGCCGGGCGAACTGACCTCCAGCATGTCCAAGACCAACGGCTACATGCTGCGGGTCAAGGCCGACAAGGAAGCGCTTCGCGCAAAATTGTCCGCAATCGAGGGCGTCACGGCCGTGGAAATCAAGGACGCGGGCGAATGGCTCGAGGCGAATATCACCAGCGGCGCGCGCGAGGACGTCGGCGAGAAGATTTATAAATGCATTTTCGAGAACGGATGGAGCTTGAACGAGCTCAAGCACCATTCCGCAAGTCTCGAAGATGTGTTCACACAATTGACAAGGGGTTGATACGATGCAAAACATCATGGCAATTTTCAAGAAGGAATTCAAGACGTATTTCCTGTCTCCGATCGCCTATATTTTCATTACCGTGTACCTCATCAGCACGACCTTCCTGTTCTTTCAGGGTTTTTTCCTCATCAACCAGGCGGACATGCGCGGGTATTTCGACCTGCTTCCCTGGGTGTTTCTGTTTTTCGTGCCCGCGATAACCATGCGCTCGTGGGCCGAGGAAAAAAAAGTGAAAACCCTGGAATTGCTCCTGACCTGGCCGGTCAGTGACGTCGAAGTGGTGACCGGAAAATTCCTGGCAAGCTTTGCGCTGCTGGCGATCGTGGTCCTGCTTTCGATTTCCATTCCGATTACCATCGCCATCCTCGGTCACCCTGACATGGGCCAGATCGTTGCGGAATATGTCGGCGCGCTCCTGCTCGGCGCCGCCTACCTGGCGATCGGCCTGTGGGTGTCGTCCATGACCGAAAACCAGATCGTGGCATTCATCGTCGGCGTGGTCGTGACGTTTGTCTTGTTCATCATCGGGAACCCGTTCATCACCATGGTCATTCCTTCGTTTCTCGTGCCCCTCTTCACCTTTATGGGCCTGGGAAATCATTTCGAGAGCATCAGCAGGGGCGTCATCGACAGCAGGGACGTGGTGTATTATCTGTCCGTCATCGGTTTCTTCTTATTTTTAAATGTCTGTTCCTTGGGCAGCAGGAAGTGGGAGTAAAACTATGGAATCAAGAAAAATTCAAAACAGTTCCCAGCTCATTATCTACATCGTCGTCATTCTCGGGTTCATCGGCGTGGTCAACTACCTGTCGACCAAGGTTTTCCTCCGCGGGGATTTGACGGAAAAGAAAATCTACAGCATTTCGAACTCGTCGAAAAAGATCCTGAAAAAGCTCGACGACATCGTGAGCGTGAAGGTCTATTTTTCCAAGAACCTTCCGGTCAACGTCCGGTCTTTGCAGGCCGACGTGCGGGACATGCTGTCGGAATACAAGGCCTATGCAGGCAAGAACCTGCGGATAACCTATGAAGATCCTTCGAAGAACGAAGAAGAGAAGCGCAAGGTCATTCAGATGGGGATTCCTGAGCTACAGATGCAAACCTATGAAAAGGACAAGGCGCAGGTCATCAACGGTTTCATGGGCATCGCGGTACTGTATGGCGACAAGAAAGAGGTCATGCCGGTTATCCAGGATCTGAAGAACCTCGAATACGACTTGACACAGGCGATCCAGAAGGTCGGCCGCAAGGAAAGCCCGAAGATCGGTGTGCTCAAGACCGATACGCTGCCCTATATTCCTCCGGAATACCGGCAGCGCATGCAGATGCAGCCGAATCCGGAAGAAGTGCATGAAAAGTACAAGCCGATTTTCGACAACCTGGAAAAGAGCTATTCGGTTTCGGCAATTGACGTAAAAGATGGAAATCCCATTGACACGACGCTCAAGTCCCTCATCATCCCCGGCGGCTCGAATTTCACGAACCGCACCCTATTCGAGATCGACCAATATTTCATGAAGGGCGGCAACCTGATCGTCCTGGCCGACGCCATCAAGATATCCTACCAGTACGGCGCAATGGCCATGCCCCAGGATCCGGGAATCCTCAAACTCATGGAACACTACGGCGCAAAGGTTGAAAATTATCTCGTTTGTGACGCGGCATGCGGACAGGTTCAGATTCCCCAAAAGGTGGGACCGTTCCAGATGAACGTCGCGGTCAATTACCCCTACTTCGTCAGGCTCATTCAGGAAGACCTCAACGGCGACAACCCGGCTGTTTCCACGCTCGGCGAGGCGATTTTCCCGTGGATCTCGCCTATCAAGCTGCTGGTGCCCGAGGCGCTGGCGTCGAAGAAGAACGTCAAAGATACCGCAGCTGTCAAGGCGACGGTGCTGATACAGACGTCAAAGAAAAGCTGGGTGGTCGGCGGCAACTTCGACCTCAACCCGCAGCAGAAATGGGCTGCTCCCGCGGAAGGGTTCAAACGGAGCAACCTTGCCGTTTACCTGACAGGAAATTTCACCAGCTATTTCGCGGGCAAGCCCGTGCCGCCCGTTCATGAACCGCCCCCGGGCGTGTCTGATTCGCTCAAGAAGATTATGCTGAGCGCAAACGCCTCGGATCAGAGCAGGACCGTTGTCGGTCAGAACAAAGGCCGGCACCTGGTGGTGGTCGGCGAATCGGATTTCCTAACGGGACAGTTTGCGATGCCGGGGAACGTGACGTTTCTGTTGAACGTCGCCGACTGGCTTTCGACCGACGATAATCTTATCTCGATACGTTCACGAACCATGGTCGATCGTACGATATCAAAGGACAATCTCAAGGAAGGTTCCACACGGTCGAATGTCGTGCGGTACACAAACATTTTGCTCATGCCCCTTCTCGTCGTTCTTGCCGGACTCATGATTTTCGTGAGGCGTCGCGATGAAGCGGCTATCGCGTCCGTTACCACAGAAAAGACAGAGGAGAAAGCATAATGAACACGAAAAACCTGCCTGTCCTTGCGGTGATTCTTGTCGTCATCATCGGGATAATCGTCGTTGCAAACCAGATGAGCAACAAGGAACCCACGGAGAAATCGCTCCTGTTCTTTCCCCAGTTCTCCGCCGAAGAATGCGGTGCCATCGTTATGAGCGACGCTCACGACACCGTGAGTCTTGTGCGTCACGGGACGGCCTGGATGGTCAGGCCGGGAAAAATCGGCGAAAGCGCGCTCCGTTCTCCCCTTTTGTCAAAAGACACGGCGCAGAAACAGTCCGTCTCGTCGGAATACCCGTCCGACAGCGCGTCGATCCAGACGGCGCTTGACAAGCTGAAGACCATGAAAAAGGAAGAGCTCATTTCCCAAAACCCCGGCAAGCAGGCTGAACTGGAAGTCGACTCGGTGGCCGGCCTGCGGGTCGACCTTGCCAATGACAAAGGGGCGCCATTTTCAACCTTCTATATCGGGAAGAGCGGCGCCGACTGGAGCACCGGATTTGTCAGGATGAAAGGTTCAAACGACGTGTACCTTGTCGGCGGAAGCGTCAAGTACAGCTTCTTTACCGATAAGAGCCGATGGAAGGACAAGACAATCACCAAATTCGACCGTGCGTTTGCCAAAGGCATCACCATCACGAAAAAGGACTCGACCATTCAGATGGCGCTGACTGCTCCGTCGCCGAAAGACAGCGCCGCTAAACCGGCGTGGCTTATCCTTTCCCCTGTCAAGGACAGCGCGAAGTCGGCTGAAGTCGACAAGATTTTCAACACGATGTCGCAGCTTTCGGCCATGGAGTTCGAAGATGCCGCGCTCACCGACGACAGCATGGGGTTTGCCAAGCCCTATTGCACGGTGACCGTTGCCCTTGAAAACGGGGACAAGAAAACCGTTATCATCGGAAAGGAAAAGGCCTCGGACGGCAGGCGCTGGGCACGATCCCCTGACAAAACCGCGACGTTCCTCGTTCCGAAATATAGCGTCGAGAGCCTGGACAGGAGCATAAACGGGCTCAAGGGGATTGAGGAAAAAAAGCCAGAGACTAAATCAGCAGCGTCGAAAATCCCGGCAAAGAAGAAAAAGGCCACGCCGAAGAAGTAAGACGCGGCCACAAGAAATAAAAAGAGGCGGTCATGACAAAGTCAAGACCGCCTCTTTTTATGAGCGGGAGACGGGATTTGAACCCGCAACTTTCACCTTGGGAAGGTGACATTCTACCGTTGAATTACTCCCGCATGAAATCAGATGTGTAAGATACTTGTTTTCCCGTTTTCATGTCAACAGATTCCCTGTGACCGCAATGACGGCAATGATTGAATGTGCGGATGAAATAAGGTATTTTCTGCATGCCCTACGGTTCACCGACGGCATGCAAGCACTTTCGTTTCCACCTCCAGCATCTGAAGGACGATCAAATGGAAGAAAAAATAACCATGCAAAACGGCAAGCTCTCGGTGCCCAACCACCCTGTACTTCCTTTCATAGAGGGCGATGGCACAGGGCCTGATATTTGGCGCGCCACCAAATACGTGCTCGATCAGGCGGTGGCAAAGGCGTACGGTGGAAAGCGGTCGATTGAATGGCGAGAGGTGCTTGCGGGCGAAAAGGCCTTTGCGCAGACCCAGAGTTGGCTTCCGCAGGCAACCCTTGACAATTACAATGTGTATCTCGTCGGTCTCAAGGGCCCGCTGACCACGCCCGTGGGCACCGGCATCCGGTCGCTCAATGTCGCGCTGAGGCAATTGCTCGATCTGTATGTCTGCCTCAGACCGGTCCGGTACCTCAGCGGCGTACCATCACCTGTCAAGCACCCGGAAAAGGTTGACATGGTCGTTTTCAGGGAAAACACCGAAGACGTGTACAGTGGAAAAGAGCTTCAACAGGGAACAGACGGCGTAAAGAAACTGCTGGCGTTCCTGAAAAACGAGTTTTCCTGGAATATTCGTGAAGATTCGGCCCTTGGGATAAAGCCGATTTCGGAGACAGGATCCAAACGGCTTGTCCGTGCGGCTATCCGGTACGCCCTCGACAATAACCGTAAGAGCGTGACAATCGTTCACAAGGGGAATATTCAGAAATTCACGGAAGGTGCATTCCGCCTCTGGGCCTACGAAGTTGCTAAAGAGGAATTCGGCGACAGAACCGTTTCCTGGGAGGAATGCAAAGGCGTCATGCCGCCGGGCAAACTCATGATCAAAGATACGATCGCAGACATCTTTTTCCAGCAAGCCCTGACTCGGGCGGATGAATTCGACGTCATCGCCACGATGAACCTCAATGGCGACTACATTTCCGACGCGCTGGCCGCCCAGGTCGGCGGCATCGGCATCGCCCCGGGCGCGAACATCAATTACGTCACCGGCCATGCGATTTTCGAGGCGACTCACGGCACCGCGCCCAAATATGCGAACCTAGACAAAGTCAATCCTTCGTCGCTGATTCTCTCCGGCGAAATGATGCTGCGCTATATGGGCTGGACCGAGGCGGCGGACCGCGTGATCCGCGGCGTGGAGACCGCCATACAACGACGCACGGTCACTTATGATTTCGCGCGCCTCATGGAGAATGCGACCGAGGTATCGTGTTCCAATTTCGGAAAAGCAATTGTTGATTGCATGTAAACCGGCCATTTGGATCGTCATTTTTGGCTCTTTAAGGAATATCCGCGCCACCATTGATTTGCCATCAAGGTAGGAATTAAATTTAACAGGGCTATATATATTGATGCGGCCTCGCCGCAGCGCGCAGGCTTTCATCGACGTTCCCGATCTACTGCTTTACGGGCAGTGTTCCGCACCAACATCCGAGCTTATTAGAGGAATTACCCCTATGAGTATGATTCTTGCTTTTGTCGGGATCGCGCTCCTACTCGTTGCCATGCTGGTTGCGGCCCGTATCGGGATGAAGAGGGCGAAAAACGATGAGGAAATACCTTCACCGATCATTCACGGGAGCGGGATTTATTCGATTATCCGCAGAAGCCCGCGCGATAATATCGGCGATTTTAAGCCTTCTCAGGAAGAAATCAGGAAATATCTTAGTGATAAAAACGTAAATATGGGTGGTGTTTCTTCCATTCAGCGGGAAAAATTACTTTCGAAATGGAACGAGTTGATGGAAGCAAATATCAGTGAAATTGAAAACGGTGACAAGGAAGGTACGGAATTCTACTATTTCGATTTTAAGTGGATCGACCCGGTATGCGAGAAGATCATTTCAAAGGGACGGTTTGTCACCCGGGAACAGATTTTTGAACATCCTGTTATCATTCCACCATTTCATCTGGGGTGTGGGTGCCGCCTGTGTAAATACCGGGGAAAAGATAAGTTGCGAGAGACAACGGAAATCGGGATCCTACCGCTATTGCGAGACGGCAAGATGGTTGATCTCCCAGAGTGGAAAGAAATTACTGCCATTGAGTAACCTTGCCTTTCCGTTCCCCGAAAGGTTTTTCCGGGAACATCTGAATTCCCTGGGTGTATTATTTGCCGTGCGCCTGAAAGAGGTTTGCTAAATGCGATTTTCTTCTGCAAAAATTGTCATCGGATTGTGCTGCGCCCTTCTTGCGATTCATTCTTCCCTCTGGGCCGTGGGACAATCCGCAGTGATCACGCTTGTCTTCCCACCGGGGGCCCGTGCCACCGGCCTGGGAGAGGCGTTCACGGCCATTGCGGACGATGCGAACGCGACCTTTTTCAATCCCGCCGGCCTGGGACAGGACCCTCTTGCAAATTCCTGGAAGTCTTATGCAGCACAATCCAACAGCGTACTTACGACGATCGCGTCAAAGCGCAAAAAGGATTTTGGCAGCAACGATAAGATTTGGGCCGGTACCAACCACGGACTTCTTCGATTCAACGGCAAGACGTGGGAATCCTACGAGCGCCATTTGATTACCCAGGGCGAGAACCTGACGATCATCGCGCACAAGTACATCAACGTTGACAACGACGATATCATTCGCAATGCCGTGTTCAAGCTCAAACAGGCCAATGGTATCGAAATCAATCGGACCGCAGCGCTCACCGCCTACCTGAAAAAGGAAGTGGGCGATTCGATCCTTCTCGCGAAAAAAACCTCACGGTCCGAAATCCTGAGTGATGTCATGGCGCTCTCGAAAATCGACAGGAACGCGACCCAGGTATACGGGAAAATTGCGGGCCGGGTCGATTCCCTCAAGGCAAATAAGATGTCCGAAGACATCACCACGATCCTTCAAAAGAAGGATGCCGAATTCGACCAATTGGTTGAATTGAAGATACCCTTCACAATCGCAGTTGACGAAAGCGTAACCGCGCTTGCCGTGGATTCGCTTGAGCGCACATGGGTGGGTACCGCACACGGGCTCTGGCGCTACGACGGCACGGTGTGGACTCCGTTTACCGTCCTGGACGGCCTTCCGTCGAACTCCATCACCTGTATCGCCGTGAGTCCCAAAGGAGACATTGCTGCAGGCACCGATGCAGGCGTCGGCATGAACATAGAGGGAAAATGGACCAGCATCGGCACACAAAACGGACTTTCGGATTCTGTGGTTACCTGTCTGATTTTCGGGAAAAACAGCCAGCTGTTCATCGGCACGCTCAACGGTTTGTTCAAGCCACAGGATTCTTCGTCGCAGGCGTTGCGGTTCGACACGTCAAACGGCCTCTTGAGCAACCATGTCCATGCCTTGTTTTATGACTCCAAGAACCGGCTGTGGGTTGGAGGCGAAGACGGCGTTGCGATTTACGACGAAGCGTCCTGGAAGCGGTACAAATTCCCGGGCAGTACTGTTTCGTCAATCATCGAACACAGCTCGGGAACCATCTGGATAGGCACGAATAAAGGCGCCATCACCTACACCCAGGGAAAAACGAAAACCGACGCAACAGGAAAAACATATTCCAATGCTCCTGAATGGAAAGTGTACCACTCGAAAAATGCACTGAAGGGCAACGACGTTCACGGAATTTCGGTGCAGGGGCGCGACATCTGGCTCGCCACCAGTGAGGCGGTTAACCAGTACAAATTCGCAGAACGCCAGATACTCCTTTTCTACGAGCAACTGCTTCCTGCGTTCAAGATCCCGGATCTGTGGCATTTCTATCTTGCCGGCGTGCTGCCCACGGAGGATTGGGGAACCCTCGGGTTCACCATCAACTTCATCAATTTCGGCACGAACGATCTGACGAACGAAGCGGGAGTGATTACCGGCAAGGCGCGCTCCTGGGAAGGTGTTTTCGGTCTGTCGTATGGCATTCTTCTCGCTCATGACTTTTCCGGAGGCCTGAATATCAAATACGCGCACAGTGCCCTAGCACCCGGGACCGGGCCGGGCGACGAAGGCGTGGGCCGGACCTTTGCCGTTGACGCAAGCATACTTAAGAGAAACTTATTGGTCAAGAACCTCGATCTCGGGTTCACGCTCCAGAACATGGGACCGTCCATCTTCTACATTTCCCAGGACCAGCAGGACCCGATTCCCTTTACCGTGAAGCTTGGTTTCGCCTATCGCGCGATCCAAACATCCTTTCATGACCTCAGGCTCGTGCTGGACTTAAACCGTGAAATCGTGAAGAACTACCCGGACAAACCGCCGGACCCCTTTTACAAGGCTATTTTTACCGGGCTTTTTGCCGACACTTCCATGACGACAAGGGAGAAACTCGAAGAGATTAACATCTGTTCAGGCATAGAATACTGGTACGCGAACTTTCTTGCTCTGCGTATCGGCAATTTGTTCGACAAAGCCGGACAGCGGTATGAACTGACGCTCGGCCTCGGCATCAAATACGGCAACCTGAATTTCGACTGGTCTTTCATTCACTCGCCCGAAGGATTCATGAAAGGCATTGTCGCGGACGGAAGCAGCGGGGCGCGCGACGGTCAGTGGCGGGCGTCTTTCCTGTTCAAGTTCTAGGGTGACGACCCGGGTTGCGTCGCTGATCAAAGAACGGTTTTCACTCAGCGCAAAAAGAAGATTTTCCTGAAACCTATGAAATCCAAAGCAGCCCTGTTCTGCCTCATCCTGTTAATTCTCGTGTGTCCAGCAGGTCTCTATGCGGCGCAGAAATTCGGCCTGTCCAAGCTCATTGGCTCGTATTCCAAAAAGGGCCTGGTTGAGACCGCCGCCAACCACGGAGGCTCGCTTTCCTTTTACAAATCCTCAGGAACCGATTCGATCCGCGTTGTTGCTTTCCTCATCCAATTCAATTCGTCGCATGCGGACAATAACCCATTGACTACGGGTGACGGCCTGTTCAACGTCGGACATGACGTGGCTGAAGAGAATTATTACCACAGTGACACCGTTTACCGTTTTGACCGGCTTCCCCACGACCGGCTCTATTTCCTTGACCAGCTTGAATTCGTCAAACGGTACTTCTCGACCGTTTCACGAGGGAAGCTCGGCCTCGGGTACGATGTTTTTCCGTACCCCGCGGATTCTTCTTACTATGTGCCCAACCAGATGAGTTATTATTCTCCCGGGTATAAGCTGCCGTCCGAGTCGTTTGACAACTACTACGGCCGCAAAACCGTGGGGCTCATGAAATTCGTCAAGGACGCGATCACGAGCGCGGACAAGAATGGCGGCATTTTCAACGGGCTGCACCGGGACCCCGCGAGCGGAAACATCCTTGATTCAACCGGTCACAAGACCGTGTTCATGATTATTCATGCCGGGGCATCGTTTCTCACCGACGGCGGCAACCAGGGTTCCATCGGCAGAAATACGCCCTCGGATATGATTGACGTATTCATAACGCGTCAGTTTTTCGACTTTTACAAGGACACGGTCGGTCTGAAAACTTCCGGAGTGATGGTCCACAGCGGTACCGACTCGCTCTTGATCGATGAGATCATGATGTGCTCCGAGACGTCCAACCAGGATGGCCTGAATTTCGGCATCCACGGAGTCATGGTGAACCAGATTGCCCGTCAGATCGGTATTCCCGACCTTTTCTCAACATCCAGCGGCATGACCGCGGTCGGCGGGTTCTGCATCATGGATCCATACGGCTATTCCGCGGCCAACGGATTCATTCCCCCGTGGCCGTCAGCATGGGTGCGTGCGTTCATGGGTTGGGACATGCCCAAAGCAGTACCCATGGGCCAGGCGAGCAAAACGCACGTGAAGGCCGTTTCTGCTGCCGGTCCCCTTGATACGACCATTCTTCAGGTCCCCATAAACGACCATGAATACTACCTTATCGAAAACAGGCAGCGCAACCTCACGGGCGACTCCGCGGTTTTCAACTGGGACACAACCACAAACGGAAATCCTGACACGGTGCTCCTCGACCAATTCTCTATAGTTAACCTTCAGTCAAAAAACGTGGTGGATACGGCCCGGGCGCCGTCCAATGTCATCGTCTCGGTCAAGAACTACGATGTCGGCATTCCCGCTTCAGGAATCCTGGTATGGCATATCGACGAAAATGTCATCCGGGACCGGATCGCCTACGATTTGCTCAATGCGGATTCCAATTTCAAAGCCGTCAAGCTCGAAGAGGCGGACGGCATCATGGACCTCGGCATCGAAGGCAGGGACATTTTTTACCAGCCCGTTTTTGATTTCGGCGGCGAAGAAGACGTGTTCCCGCATTTTACGAAACGGATTAAAGACTCGACCTTTGTGGATACGATGAACGAGTTCACCCGTCCTTCGACGCACGCCAACGACGGCGGACAGACCTATTTGTCCATAATCATTGACACGCTGCAGACAACGCGCAAGCACATCGAGCCGGCCAGGGTATACGATCACTGGGTCCGCGATTTCAGCGACAGTGCCTTTTCGATTTCAGTGAAATGGAATTTCCTGGTGGCCGGCTGGCCCAAGTACACGGTGCCGGAAAAACTTTTCGAGCCGGCCGTTTTCGGGTCCGGGGCCACAAAGAAGCTCGGCGTACTCTCCCAAACCGGCAGATTGTATGCCTTTTCGGCCGATTCCGCGCACGTTAACGGATCCCGGCACGGCACTAATGCGTTTGTCAATGTGCGCGGATCGGCATACTCCCCGAATTCCATAGCCACCGACACGATTATGTCGTCGCAGGTTTCATTTGATTCACTCGGCGGCACCTACGTGTTCCCGACCGTGATCAATACGAGGCTTTTGGTTCCGTCCCAATCGCGGCAGCTGTACGTTGTCACAAGTCAATCCGACACCTCGATTACGATTGATTCACTGCAGACGTTTCGTGCACAACCGTCGACGTACCTGTCCAAACTCCTGGGCGCTACCTGGGCGATCGGTTGCAGAAACGGCACGATCGAATTGGGCGATACGTCCTCATTCGCGGCTATCGTCGACACCATCGTTTTGCGGCTCTTTGGCACAGACTCCTCGGTCAGCGCGCTGTGCGCCCTGCCCGGGCGGCCCGACAGCTTCGCCTGCATTCAGAACAACGGCGCCCTTTCGATTTGCCGCATCAGCAAGCACGCCGTTGTCCGTTCCATAACAATTTCAAACGGCGTTCCGCCATTCTCTCTTGTCAGCGGCGACCTCAACAGGGACAGCCTTCCTGAAGTTATCGTTTCCGACAGCAGAAAAGGCCTGTGGGCGTATACGCAGGACCTCGCCCCGGCGCCGGGCTGGACCTTCCCGACCGACTCATCGTCCGTGCGGCGCAAGCTCCCTATGAACCTGTCTTCCGTTTCCCTGGCCGACATAAACCAGGACGGCTATCTCGACGTCATTTCCGGCGACGTGCAGGGCGTGTATGCGTACAATTACAAGGGAGCTGCGATTTCAGGCTGGCCCGCCTCCCTTGACAACAGATTTTTCCGCGGCAGCGTGGACTGCACCCCGGTCGTGGTGAAGAAGTCCGGCAGTCCCATGGTGATCTTTCATTCGCCCACCGGGGAAAACGAAACGTTCGAAATCGACACCATAATCCGGTACAACAAGGCCCAGGGGCTCATGGTATTTCGCCGAAGGGATGGCACGCCAGATTCGCTGACGGGTCTTACGGCGTCATTTATCGATTCCCAACTCGTGTACGGCGATTCACTTTACACGCCGTTCGTGCTGCCCGGAGGGTACGTTGATGCTATTGACAAAAACGGAAAGCGCCCGCTCACGACGATCGGAGCGAATCAGTTGTATTCGAACTGGCCGCTGACCGTCGGCGGGCCGGTCGGAACGTCGCCTTTGATCGACGATATGGACAACGATGGCAAGCTCAACCTGTTTGCCGTTTCACAGAACGGATTCGTGTACCGCTGGAAGCTCAATCCATTGGTCATCGGCGACACGGTGCTTTGGCAGCAGGCAGGGTACGACGGTTCGCGCCCCTTTGCCTATCTTGCCGCGCTCCCCGCCCAGTCTGCGGGACAGACGCCGCCGATAAGCTTTTATTCGTACCCCAACCCGACGACGCCGAACCGCTTGACAGGATACGACGGCAAGACGGTCTATTTCAAATACAAGTTCTCCGGACCCGCTCAAAGCGTCAGGCTCGATATCTTCACGCTGGCGGGGCTTCCCGTGCTCTCAAAAACAGGGTTGTCCGGCTCGTATCCGGACTGGAACGATGTGGCGCCCGTCTCGCTTGCGACCTATGGCCCGGGGATCTACCGGTGCAGGCTTGAAGCGCAAATCGGCGGCAAGAAATATGTCCAATTCTGGAAAATGGCGGTAGTCAAGTAACCCCATGCGAACGCATTTCTCATTCGTCGTGCGTACCGGATCCCTCTTTGTCGCTCGACTCATCGGCATCATGCTCTGCACCGTCTTCCTTCACGGGCGTGCCAACGCCCAGGAATATGAGCTGCACAACAACGCGTACGGCCTGAAAACCTACACCATCGAAAGCAAGCATTTCATCATCAGTTACACACAGGGACTCGAAAGCGTGGCTCGCGAGGCCGGCGCCCAGTTCGAGCGCCTGTACGGGATTTACAGCAAAACCTACCACCTTGTGCTGCCGTCCAAAACCATGGTCCTGGTCCTCGACGGAGAATTGACAAACGGTTTTGCGGCCTGGAACTACAATTTCATCACGATCTGGTGCCACGACCTCGACTGGAATCTGCGCGGATCGCATGATTGGCTCAAGGGCGTCTGCTCGCACGAATACGCGCACATCGTTTCGATATCCTCCAGCGTCAAGTTCCCGCCCGCACTTCCCTATATTCAGGTCGGTTTCTTCAGCCACCCCAACGAGCGCAACCGGCTCGACGCACTGCACGTCATCCCGGGCGAGATTCTGCCCATGTGGTTTGCCGAGGGCATTGCGCAATACGAGGACTCCCGGTTCGGCACGGACTCATGGGACACGCACCGCGATATGATTTTGCGCACCTTGACGCTTTCAGACAGCCTGCTTTCGATCCAGCACATGTCGGTGTTCGTGGGCAGGGAGGACGACGCGGAAAAGGCGTACGATCATGGTTTTGCCCTTGTCAAGTACATTTCCGAGACCTACGGCTACGACAAAGTCGCGGCCATCCTGCGGAATTGCCAGAAACTGTACCGCTTCAATTTCGACAACGCGGTCAAGGCAACCCTCGGCATATCTATACACCATCTCTACTCGGACTGGAAACAGTCGCTTCGGAAACGGTACGACGACCAAGTCAAGAAACTCGGCGCGCCGGCGGAGGGGCGAAAAATCAACAAGGACGGCTTCGACAACTACTGGCCCAAGTTTTCGCCCAATGACAAGAAAGTTTTCTTTTTGTCAAACAGCAAGGAAGACTACGCTTTCAGCTTCAAGAGTCTGTATTCATACAACCTGCTCGATACGGTCAAAGAAGACGACAAAATCAAGCTGGAAAAAGGCATCGGCGCGTTCTATTCCATTCAGCGAAATTCGGGCCTTATCGCCTATACAAGCAGAAAATCCCCAAAATCCGTTATGCCGGGAAACCAGGGCGGCGACAAGGCGTATGACGTATTTATCGATACTCTGCCCAGGGAAAAGCACAAATTCAGCCTTTTTCCCAAGAAGACCTGGCGCCAGGTCACGGAGCGGAAACGAGTTTTCACCGCTGCTTTTTCTCCCAAAGGGGACAAACTCGCCTGCGCCCTGCGTACGCTGGACAGGTTTACGCTGTGCATTGCGGATACGGATGGGAAAAACATGACAAAGGCGTATCCGCCGAACGACACAGTTTCCCCGATTCTCTACCTGTACAGCATGGACTGGTCGAGCGACGGGAAGCACATCGCGATCAGCTATATCGACAGCGGGTATCGCAAAATCGGCATCTACGACACGGCATCGCATACCCTGGCGGTCATGAAGAACAGCGGCCACGACGACCGCGACCCCCGATACAGCGCGGACGGAAAATGGCTCTATTTTGCCTCGGACCGCACGGGCATTTTCAATATTTATCGCTATGGCGTCGATTCGGGCGCCGTGCAGAAAGTCACCAATGTCATTGGCGGCGCGTTTTGCCCGGACGTGTCCGTGGATAACAAGAAGCTCGTGTACGCCGGTTACGATAAGACAGGGTTTGCCATTTTTCTGCGCGACACCATTTCCGTGCTCGAAGCGTCCAGGCCGGACTCCGAGTTCATGCCGCGGCCCGATTTATCCAATGTGAAGTCATACGGCTATACCGGCGAGGTGCAATCGTACTCTCACCTGCCGCGCCTTTTCCTCTTTATTCCGACCATCATCGGTGAGCAGACCGTGCCGCTGATCAACAATGTTTTCAAGGGAAGCAACACATTCAAGACCGGTCTCATCGTCAATGTCATGGACCCTCTTGCAATGCTGGGAAGTGGCACCGAACTTGGGGCGTATCTTATGTTCGAGCCCCTGAAGATCTTCAATCTTGTCAATTTTGACCAGGAGTTCTTCGGTAAGGAAATCAATTATGATCTTGGCGTGTTCGGCAGCACAAAGCTGTTGCCTTTCACGCTCAGTACCCAGTATCTCCAACGCGGTATTGCCGCGATTGATTCGTTCAATAATTTCGGCACGGATTTGCCCAGCGGCGGTACCAGGGTGGCGTACAAATACGCCGTGACGCTCAGGGACTTGAGTTTGTGGGGAAGCTATCCGGTGCTTGGCGGGGCAAATCTCCACCTGATCGGCTCATACAATTGGTACGACGGATTTATCCTGCCGGACCCCACCCTGGCGGAGACGCAAGGATTTTCCTACAACATGGCAAGAGGATACAGGCTTGGGACGTTTATCTCGATGCTGGCCCCGGAGGTCGATTCCCGCATGTCTATTTCGCCCCGCGGCATGTATCTGAAATTGTTATATAATTACTGGCAGCAAAATCTCATGACCGAGGACAACGGGATCATCATCGTGGGTGGTTTTCCCCAGACGGTCTACGATACCTACAAATACCATGACTTCGACCTCCGATTGAAATACGGTATGTCGGCGCCCTGGTACGACAAGCACGATTTTTACGCCGAAGTCAATGCAACTGCCATGATTCCCCACCAACAAATATTGAATAAATTGTTCGGGACCCATGATCCGGTCGTCAGCGTACCGTCGTACTATAAGGCTGCCGAGTGGATACCCGGCTATACGTATTATTACGAAACGAAACGCCTCAAGAAAGACCCCTTAACCGGCACACTCGAACCACTGACCTACGACACGGTCCTGATTACCGGCAATGCGGTCTCTGCGGTTTCCCTGGCATACCGTTTTCCGCTCTGGCCAAAACCGGTTATTGACAAGAAATTGGGGTTCATCTACTTTGACAAATTGTACGGGGCAATCAACGTGGATGGCGGCGCAGGTTGGGACAAGCCTTCCGACATCTTCAAATTCCACAAAGAGAACTGGCTGACCTCGGCCGGCCTCGAATTGCGGCTCGAGGCACAATCCTTTGAAATCCCCCTGGCGGTCAAGCTGCGGTGGGATCGCGGTGTGAACAGGCCGGCGCCCCTTGGCGGCGACCGGTTTACCCTCGCTATCGGATTCAGTTTTGACAATTGGGAGTATATCGACGAGCCGGATTATCATAATCCGGCGCACTATTGATTCTAGGTCCGATCCGCAAGCCTGTATCTACCCTTTGACAAGCACACAAAGCCTTCTTGCGCCAGCTCCTCCAGCACGCCTCTAATCACGTTCATTGGTTTTCCCATGCTCTTAGCGAGGGAGTCAGGGCTACTGCAACCGTTTGATAACAAAGCCTTAAGAATGGTCCCTCTCAACTGCCTTCTCGAACCCTCAAACCTTGTTTGCTTTACGTAGTGAGCGCTGTTGGCGTTCTTGTCATGCCCGGTTTTCTTGAGCATAGTTCCATAGTCCATAAGAGCCCAATACCATATCCGCGGCGCCTTTTTGTAAATACATTTTTCAACAAGAGGAAGGATTTCGTCGTCCGTGACAGTGATCTTCTTTGGAAAAAAGAAATGTATGAAGACCGTTCGGATATTGGTCTCGACAAAAACGACCGGTCTATTGAACGCAAATGCCAGGATCGATGATGCGGTCGATTTTCCTATTCCGGGCAGGGACACGAGCGCTTCCTGAGTGTCCGGAAGTTTCCCCTGGTGCTCTGTGGCGACAATCTTTGCGGCTTTTTTAAGCGATAAGGCTCGCCTATTGTAACCCAGCCCCTGCCAAACGGAGTAAACCATGGAAAGCGACGCCCTATCTAGAGTGGCAAAATCAGGAAAAGCGGCTATGAACTGTTTGTACTTCTCCTCTACCCTGCTTACTTGCGTCTGCTGAAGCATGATTTCAGAGACGAAAATCCGGTACGGATCGTCGGTCTCGCGCCAGGGCATTTGTCGGCCGTGCTTTTTGTAGTAGCCGACGATTTTCTGCTGGAATTTCTTGATGACGGAGGATGGAATGTTTGGGCTCTGTCTCCCCTCTTCCCCTCGCCTATGGGAGAGGGGAAGAGGGGTGTCCGAAAGGACCGGGTGATGAGGTGAGGTCATCCAAAATCTTTCATTTCACCAGCGGATACAACCAGATCATGACGATTCCGGTTACCACGGGCACGATAAGATTGTCGTTGACGACGATGGTCCTGGTTAGCCGCATTGGAACGAGCTCGAGCACCGTGACGCATAGCGAGGCGACTATGGTTATTGCAAGCGGTATGGTTCCTGACCATTTGTCAAGAAGCAGCGGCACGTGCGGAAAAACAAGGAAGTAAAAGACGAGGCACAGGGCCAGGCACGCAAGCGAGCCTTCGAGCGACTTGTTTCCGATTTTCGTTCGGCCAATGCTCTGTCCAACAAGCGCGGCAACGGCATCGCCCCAGATAAACGTGGAAATTACCATGAAAGAAACCTGCGGATGGTCCTTGAACAGGACAGAACAGATCAGCGCAGATGCATTGATGTAGGTGGCGCCGGTCGTTTTGTGCGCCTCATCTTTTCTCAGGAAATTGCCGCCCATTTTATGCACAAAGCTCTGGATCGCGGGAAAACGAAAACGAAGGGTTTCCATGACAATAAATACGACAAGAAAGACCCCAAGGATTATGGGCGGCAATGTCCAGGGCGGAACAGCGTTCCAGCCCTTGCTTGACGCATACCAAGGTACGTACAAAATACCGAGCGGAATAATGGTGCCGAAAATAAAGTGCAACACCTTGCGCCATATTTCCTCCTTTTTCAATGCCATTGACAAACCCTCTCTAGTGATCCAAACGGACTGGAAAATCCAATTTATTAAACGAAAACGACGAATAGGACGGCTCTATCCGTAAGAAGCATGGCCGCTGTTGCGACAAAATATGAGTTCGGTCTTCAAAGGGCAACTCAGGTTTACCTTCCTGCACCATCCATCGATGGAAAACCCATTGCGTGTCTTTGCCGGCCGCAGCGAACAAGGAAACATAACTATACTCGGTTAACGCAAGGGATAGAGTATACGTATTGGCCGCGATTTTCCGCAAGCTTTTTGCTTTCAAGTCCGACCCTATCCAGAAATATTGCGCCCCTTGCTTTTCCGCGATAAACGTCTGGCCATAACGCTTCCAGATCGCGATCCCGCGAGGTTCGACAAACTGGTCTTTGCCATTGCCGTAGGATCCGAAAATATCAAGAAGCTCGAGGTCATGATCGAACTTCAGTACGCAGTGGTTTTTCCGGTCCGTTACCCAGAGGTTGTGGAAATAGTCGACTGCGGCGTAACCCGCTTCGTAGCCCGACGGCATGAGCGCTTGTCTTTCAACAGTGCCGTTATCCTTGATTTTCCAGAGTCTTGTTCCGTCCTTGTCAGCGCAAAAGATGCTGTGTTCCGCGGGAAAGAAGCTCCATTGCTCGGACCCGTCCGCGATGGCAAGCATGGTCGGCCCTTTTTCAAACGTATAGTCACCAGCCCGCGGAATGATTTGCGCTACACCTGTTCCCCCTGGGGAAAAAATGACAATGCGCCTATTCCCTGTGTCGGTCACGTAGATCCTGCCCTTCTTGTCCAGTCCAACCTGCGACGGCGAGGCAAGTCCGCCGTCTGAACCTGTCTTTCCGTTAAATTCATTAACCCAATGTACCGTCCTTTTCGGGTTGAACAGATGAACGATGCGGTTGTTGCCGCAGTCCGTGACGTACACGTTACCGTCCGGATCGGTGGCGATCCCTTTCGGAGAAAGAAATTGGTCCGTTCCCGAGCCCTTTTTGCCATAGAGACCCAGCGTCCACATTGACGTATTGTAAATGAGCTGGTTTCTGCCGGAATTGACCCCATAGACAACGACTTCGTCATCGTCTTTGTCCGTTGTGGGATCGTCGCGCGATTTCATTTTCGCAGTCGCTACGCCCTCTGGGTCGTCAAAAAAGGTCATTGGCCCGAAGAACATGAACAGCTTGGCCGGGGTTGCTTTACGGATGCCATACGAATGCATGTATGGCGGCTCGACAAGGGTTTGGCCCGTTGCCAAGGCGCACCAGAGGAAAACAATGCAGATTGAGATGATCGGTTTCATGCTGGTTGTGCCTCTTAAAATACTCGACCGGTACATAGCGCGAAGAAAAAAGGGATATTTTATTCTTAGATGATGAGCGGCTGTGGAGGAAATTATTTTATAGCCTTATTTCGCTGCCGATTTTTATCAAAGAAGAAAAGCATGTCAATGAAGCCTATTGTCCTGGCAATGATCGTTTGCGACTATTATTATCGCGACATCCACACGGGAAAAAGTATTCTCGCCGGCACATTCAGTTCGATTAACAGTCCGAGTTTCCCGTCAAAGCACGGGAACTGCGCCATCTATGTCGCGCTCACCGATGTTGCGAAAAACGGCCAACTGCAACTCATATTCAGGAAGGAAGGCGGTTCGTTTTCCATGACCCTGCCGGCGTGGAATGTTGAGCCGACAGACAACAGAAGAGCGGTCGTGGAAATCGGCGGCAACATCAACGGTTTACCCCTGCCTGAAGAAGGGTTTTACGAATTCGTCGTACTCTGGGACGGTATCGAGATTTTCTCGCGCAGGCTTGCGGCGATAAAGGTGGATTTTGAAAACCAGCAACCTCCGTTGGCCCAGGGAGGCGGAGTATCGCCTGCAGAGGAACAGTAATCGGCTCTTTCACCTTTTCTTGTCCTGAGGAAAAATGACTTTATCAACAATCCTCGTCAAAGTTGTGGGTCTGGTGCTTTTTGCAGGAACAGTCAGGTCCGTCATCAGGCATCTCAAGGAAAGAAAGCTGAAAAAGCAAAACGAACAGGCTGTCTCGGAACAGCTGCTCAACAATTTTCTGCTCTATTTGTGGCTCGCTTTCATGACCGTGTTTTCACTCGGGATGATCTTCAACAACTAAAAACACACGTGATCTCACAAGGTTGTGACATCACGTGTGTCAAGTCCGGCACTCACCTATCAAAGAGTCAATTACTTCTTCGCAGGCGCAGGGTCAGCGGGTTTCGCCGCAGGTTTTGCCGCAGCACTTGTATCTGCCTTAACCGCTGGCGCAGCCGTGGCTCTTGCCGCAGGTTTGGCAATCGTCGAATCCGTCTTGGCCGCAGGGGCGGCAGCGGCCTTTACCTCAGACTTTGCCGGCGTTGCAGGTTCAGCTTTTGGTGCAGCTGCTTCCTTTTTGGGAGCAGCCGCGGCCTTTGGAGCAGCAGGTTTAAGAGCCGGGGCATTCACTCGCACGGCAATTCTCTGGCCATTTGAAGCCTTCTGGTATTCAATATGCACCTTTTCGCCCTTCTTGAGATCCGCGAACGCGGCCGGTTGGTTACCGGCTAGCACAACGGTCTTTTCGTCAAGGGAAACCGGGTATGTTCCGGAATTTACCTTGATGCTCAAAACTTTTTTCTCCTGATCGATGCTCGCAATTGAACCGGCAAGGACTTTTGTCGGACCTTGTGCGACGACAACAGGCTTTCCTTTGGCAGGTGCGGCTGGCGCAAGCGCGGGTGCAGCTGGCGGCGGAGCAGTCTGGGTTTTTGTCTGATCTTGTTGCGCAAACGTAAGAGAAACAACCATGCATAACACCACAATAATACCACGTAACATCGCACACCCCCGAGTGTTAAACGTTTAATACTACAGATTCGTGATCAATTGGGCCGCGTAGAACAGCGAGCGCACGCAGATAGCTGAACTTTTTCGACATTTGCGCAGTCTATTCTATCCCTCGCAGCAGCCTGCAAAAAAGATGAACAACGGCCACATAAGAAAGATAAAAGATTGAATGTGAAAGACAAAGGAATTTTCCGGTCCCTATAATTCAATCTTCCCCTCAAACAACGCCAGGGCCTTTTCAAAGTCGTCGGGTAACGGCGCGGAAATCGTCATTTCCTTGTGAGAAAACGGGTGGATGAATTCGACGGACTGCGCGTGGAGCGCGTGGCGGGTAAAGCATTTGTAAATTGCGTAGGCAAAGGGGCGTTCAAGGACCGGAAGCCGTTGTACCGCGTCGTGTCCGCCGCCGTACAACGGATCGCACACGATCGGAAAACCGGCCAAACTTGCGTGGACGCGGATCTGGTGCGTGCGGCCCGTGTGCGGGCTGAAACGGACCACGGAAATTCCGGATTGAAACCCAAGCAACCGGTACTCGGTAATGGCTTGCTTGCCGTCTTCGCGCACCGCCCGTCTCACCGGATCTCTTTTGCTTCTTCCGAGCGAAGCGTCTATCGTTTCATGCTCAGCTGGTCTTGTGCCGCAGCATATGCCGACATATTGTTTCTGGATGGTCCGCTCCGCAAACATCGAGGCAAACCGCCGGTGCGATTCATCGTTTTTCGCCACAAGGATGACGCCTGACGTGTCTTTGTCAAGGCGATGCACGATCCCGGGCCTGTCCGGCTCAGACCCCTGCGACAAAGCCTTGACATGAAACAACAGGCCGTGTACCAGCGTCCCTTCGCGGTTTCCGTGCCCCGGATGCACGACCATGCCCGCGGGCTTGTTCACCGCAATGATGTGGTCATCTTCGTACAAAATGGCAAGCGGGATATTCTCGGCAATGAGGTGGCCGGGATTCTTGTCACGCATCGATTGCGGATCAAATTGCACTGTGTCACCAAGCGAGACCGCATTTTTTTTCGCAACTGTCTCGCCGTTGACCAGCACAGCGCCGCTGTCTATGACTTTTTGGATTCTTGACCTGGAGAATTCGGGAAATCTGGCTGCGAGAAACACATCGAGGCGCATGCCCGCGCCTTTTTCGTCCACGCTGAACTGGTCCATAAAGCAGGACCTTTGCTAGGTGGTTGGCGAAGGGGCTACAGATGCGGGCGGCGTTCCAAGTCTCTTCTGCTTGTTACTTTCAAGCAGGAAATTAATGCAGATCAGGATGACGCCGATGGTCACGTAAATGTCTGCCATGTTGAAAATGGGCCAGGGATTGAACGGCCAGAATTTCAGATCAATTTGCATGAAGTCAACCACGCCGCGCCCTGGGAAAACGATGCGGTCGAAAAGGTTGCCGAGCGCTCCGGGCAAAACCAGGGAAATTCCCCACTGCATGAGTGTGTCGTTTTTCTTCAGTGTCCTGAAATACGCGATCACGAGCACGACCGCGATGATCGTGAAAATGAAATGGAATTGTGTCAGCGGAAAGGACGGGATTATTCTTCGCGGGTCGAGACCGAAAACGGCAGCCTTGTTATATACGAGCACAAACTGTCCAAAGTCTCCGAAAATCCTAACCGGTATTCCGACATGCAAATGTTTCGCAGCCCACACCTTCGTCACCCAGTCGCACGCGAACCCTGCGACGGTCACGAAAAAAAGCAGATACCATTTCGGGAGGATCCTGAATTTCAAATTTTTCTCCTTATGCCCTTATTATTTTAGGTAATGAAAATACATAATTGCTCAATACCATTTCTCAATTTTAACGCACGACGTCTATCAATGAAATTTTCTCCTTTTATCAAAATCCTTCGTGTCCAGAACCTGCTTCTACTCGGCGTGAGCGTTGTGCTTGGGTTCTGGCTGTCGCACGGCCCGTTTGGACTGGGAAGCATATGCCTCCTTGTCATTGCCGCCATGTCATGCGCAGGGTTCGGCAACGTGATCAATGACATTGCAGATATCAGAACCGACGCAATAAGCCATCCGGACCGCCCCTTGAGTCGCAAGGAAATCACACGCAATCAGGCCGCTGTCTTTGCAACCTTGCTTGCCTTGACGTCCCTGGGCTGTTCGTTCTCGGTTTCCGTGGTGCATGGCGTAGGCGTCTGCATTCCCCTCGTCCTTCTCGCGATATATGCTGTTTTCCTTAAGGGGACTCCGCTTGCGGGCAATATTCTTGTTTCGGCGCTCGTTGCCTATGGAATAGTCTTCGGCGGACTCATGGCCCCAGGACTATTCAGGATCCTGATTCCGGCATTTCTGGCTTTTCTTTTGAACGTTCCGAGAGAAATCATCAAGGACATTCAGGACCTGCGGGGCGATACTGCAGCAGGGATCAGGACTTCGGCCGTTTTACCGGCGCAGGCACTCAGGATAATCGTCACCGGCTGCGGCATCGCCTACGTGCTCCTCGTTTTCCTGCCCTTCATCCTTCACCAGTTCGGCATGCTGTATGCCGTCATCTGCCTTGCCGGTGTGATTCCGCTCCACGTCTACTGGTTTTCGCTCTTTCACAAATCAGACTGGGACACAACAGCCAAGGCAATTTCCTCGCTCATCAAGTACGAGATGTTCTGCGGACTTCTGGCTCTGGCCGTTGACCAGCTGTTTGTGATTCACGTAAAATAAAAAAGGCGGGATTGCCCGCCTTTTTCGTTCACGATCTCGATTAGCGTGTACTATTCCTTTACCTCCGCAGGCTCTTCGGCCGGCTTTTCAGCGCCGGCGTCCGCGTCCGCGGCCTTTGCCTCTGCCTTTTCGACCTTCGCAGGCTTCTGCGGCACGTGGGCAGCCTCGTATTCCTTCCAGAGGTTCTCATCCTTGCCTTTGAAATACTCAGAAATGCTCAGGATGATTTTACGGCCTTCCATGTCGAATTCCACGACCTCGGCCGGAACCCTGTCATCCACTTTGTAAATCTCAGACGGATGATTGACGCTCGTTCCGAGTTGGTTGAGCGGCACAAAGCCTTCCACCGTTTCGGACAGGTTCACGATCATGCCTCTGTCCAGGATACGCGCGACCTGGCATTCAGCCTCGGTGCCGACCGAGTACTGACTCGCCAGTTCACTCCACGGATCCTCGGAAAGCTGCTTGATGCCCAGCGATATTCTGCGCTTGTCAACGTCAATGTCCAGGACCTTCACGTCGATCGTGTCACCCTTACGGAGCAGTTCGCCGGGGTGGTTGACTTTTTTGGTCCATGACATATCGGAAATGTG
>Ga0182027_10000230_pt1 | contig 94714 bp, 99 predicted proteins | sample 712E1DmetaG_FD_121300 | JGI IMG/M metagenome (GOLD analysis project Ga0182027, IMG submission 121300) | Permafrost microbial communities from Stordalen Mire, Sweden - 712E1D metaG (Illumina Assembly) | ecosystem: Environmental > Terrestrial > Soil > Wetlands > Permafrost | place: Sweden... | reverse complement strand
TATAATGTCGGTGCGGCTGAACAAAGTTTAATCGGCATTGGTGTCGGTTTAGCTTTGGAAGGTAAAATTCCCATTGTTTTTTCCATCACTTCCTTTCTCCTTTTTAGACCTTTTGAAACTATCAGAAATTATATCGACCATGAAAAAATACCGGTAATTCTAGTCGGTGCCGGCCGGGACAAAGATTACCTCCACGATGGCTTCACCCATTGGTCGGAGGAAGATAAAGAAATTATGAAAATATTTAAAAATATCCATGCTGTTTGGCCGGAATCTGCCGACGAAGTTTCCCAAATTACTTCTAAAATTATTAATAGCCACCAGCCTTGGTACATTAACTTAAAAAGATAAATGGTTAAGAAAAAAATTTCCGCTATTATTGCCTGCTATAAAGACGAAAAAGCCATTCCTTTCATGTACGATCGTCTGACTAAAACTTTTACAAAAATAAAAGTTGATTATGAAATAATTTTCGTTAATGACGGTAGCCCCGATAACTCTGAAAAAATTCTAAAAGAAATTGTCGAAAAAGACGCCCACGTTATTGCCGTGAACCATTCCCGAAATTTTAGTTCCCAAATGGCTTTCACGAGCGGCATGGATATTGCCACCGGCGATGCTGTAGTTCTTCTTGATGGCGATTTACAGGATCCGCCGGAAATTATTGAAAAATTTTACAACCAATGGCTTAAAGGCTACGACGTTGTGTATGGCATTCGAACCAAAAGGGAAGCGCCACTGTTCATGCAATTTGCTTACAAAACTTTTTACCGAATTTTCCATAAAATGTCGTACATCTCGATCCCTCTTGATGCCGGTGATTTTTCTTTGATCGATAAAAAAGTTGTCGAGGCTTTAAAAACTTTTCCCGAAAGAGACCGTTTCCTTCGTGGTTTAAGAGCCTGGGTCGGTTTCAAACAAACCGGTATTCCTTATAACCGCCCGGAACGAATGTTTGGCAAAACCACCAATAATTTTCTCAAAAATTTTAATTGGGCCACCAAAGGTATCTTTTCCTTTTCCTATGTCCCTCTTCAATTAATGACACTGTTATCACTAGGAGTATTTATCCTATCAATAATTGGAATCATCTATCAAATAACAGCCAAATTAATATTTCCCGATTCTGCCCCAAAAGGATCAACGACCATAATTGTTTCTGTTCTATTCATAGGCTCTATACAGTTGCTCGGAATAAGTATTTTAGGTGAATATATCGGCAAAATATTTGAAGAAGTCAAGCAACGCCCCAAATACGTCGTCAAAAGTGTATTCAAAAAGATATGATACAAAAAGTCATATCTAACATTAAACTGGGTCTAAAAGGAATTTTTAACAATAAGTACCTTAGAAGAAAACAAAAAATTTTTTTATATGCTGATTATATTAAATTTTTATTTTTACTATTTTTAGTATATTTTTTTAAAAAAAGTATACATAAAGTAAAAATAAATTCTTTCAAATATACAGTGTATTTTGAAAAATACATCACATTTTTTTATATCTTCAACGAAATATTTTGTAAAGAAGTTTATATCCCAATAAAAATAAACAGCTATTACGATCTAGGTGCCAATATTGGACTTACTATACTCTGGTACAAATACTTTAACCCTTCATTACAAGTTTATGCTTTTGAACCAGATCCAAAAAACTACAAATATCTACAAAAAAATATAAAAATAAATCAACTTACTAATATCAATACTTATCCAATAGCTCTTAGCGATAAAAAGGGTAAAGCAAAATTTTTCGTTATCAAAGATAATATTCAAAACCTCGATAGTGGACTAACTTTAAATCAGAAACTACCCTACAAATGTATTCAAATAAATACAGACCTATTATCAAAATACATTACCAAAAAGGTGGACCTTCTAAAGATCGATATTGAGGGTGGTGAGTATAAAGTCTTTGAAGATCTTTTTGTGAAAAACAAAATAAAGTTATTTAAAGAAATCATTTTTGAAGCACATTTTTTTAATAAAAAAGAAAGGGATATACTAAAACTTCTTGTTACCAATCTTAAAAAAACTGGGGGTATTAAAAAATTAGAGAACAGTCAACATACTAAAGTTTTCTCCTATCAATCTTTCAAAAATTAATTCATATGGTAAGTACTCCTAAGTTTAAAAATATAAAAACTTGTTTAATCTTATTTTTTATAATTTTTACAGGTTTTCTTTATCAAAAAATATACGATTATGAAGATTACAGTCCAACAATTATTATCGAAAACTCTAGCTTTAAAACCCAAACTCCCTTAGATTTGTTTCAAAATTCATCCGCCCAGGGAACCTTTACTGCCAATCATGATCATTTAGGAATAATTGGTATGAAATTTGATACCCACTGGAATGTAAACAACTATTATCTTCAATTTAGTCTTAAAGAAAAAGGTCAAAGCGTTTGGCTTTACACCGCCAAATACAAAGTCGATCAATTTCGAAGAGATAAATATTTCCCTTTTGGATTTCCCGAAATTCCCAATTCTAAGGGTAAAACCTATGAAATCGAAATTAAATCATTATCCGGCCACGACAACGATTATTTAACCCTCTCCCCATTTTCCGACAACTTTATCACTAAATACAATTTCACCAAAAATTATTTACTGGCTAATAAAAAAGACATCCCGTCATATCTACTGAATAAATCTCTCTCATATCTCAATCATCTTAACCCTGCTTCCTGGATTTTTATTTTTCTTGCCCCATTATTTTTGTACATTTTTCTTGGTACAAAATTAGGAAATAATTTCATCAAATATTTTCAATTTTCAACTAAAGATAACCTTCCCTTAAACAAAAATAATAAAAATATATTCATTCTTCTGGCTTCAATTTATACCCTAATCCTCATAACTACTTCCGTCATACTCCTCGAAAAACACACCGAATTAAGTGAATGGTTAATCTATATTATTTCTTCAATCTCAATATTTTTCCTAATAATTTATTTCAATTATTTAAAGAAATCAATTTCATCTAACACATACAAATTAGCATTGATATTAGGATATTTTTTACTAATCTCCCAAATAATTTATTGTGTCTTTTTCATTAATATTCTTAACTACAATTATTTAATTCTTCTTTCCCTATCATTAATTCCCGCCTTAATCCAAATAAAAAGTGGCATCAAAGCGTTTCTCACTACGTTTTTTATTGAATTAACGATTATCTATTCCGTAACCGCCTACTTTAGTCTTGATGTTGGTAATTTTTCTAAAATAACCATTATTATATTAATTTTGCTTTCAATATTTATATCTAAAATTTGGCAATTTTTGTCCAAAAATATTTTTCAAAAAAATAAGTTGATATTATTTATAATTTTTATATTAACCATTTTAATCTCATTCTTCTGCACTCAAAAACCTATTGAATATCACCATTATTCTTTTTATGTCGGACCAGCCTACGAAATAAACCAAGGCAAAAGCATATTAAGCGATGTGCCATCCCAATATGGTTATTTATCTATTCATTTCGTACAACAGATATTAAAACCATTCGGAATCACCTTTAATAATTTTCATTATTTAAATCAACTACTATTCATTTTATTTTTTATTCTGGTATTTTTTATAATCTATCGAATTACCAAAAACAATCTTTTAGTTTTAATTTTTTCAGTAATAGCCATATTTTTTCAAACCCAATTTTCTCTCGACAGTAACGCATTGGCACCATCCACTGGACCATTAAGATTTGGTTTAAGTCTTCTTATTATCCTATTTTTAACCTATTTTCCAAATAATCTAGGTATTTTTATCTCCACAATTGTCTCTGCAGTATCCATTTTTTGGTCAATTGAAACCGCTATTTATATTGTTCCCGCCTATATATTTTGCTTAGGCATCTTTTCTCTAAAGAACTCTCCTAAATTTAGAGATAGCCTAAAAATATTTGGAAAATATCTATTAATTTTCTTTACGACTTCCCTTGTAATTTTTGGTCTTATTATTGCCAAGGAATATCAATATCACCACACTTTCCCACTAATAAAAAATTATCTCCAATTTGCTACCGCTTACTCCGATGGTTTTGGCTCAGAATTAATTCCCATACTTGGTAATTACTATCTTGCCATTATCATCATGAATACTGGACTTATTTTAGTTTTTGATGAATTCAAAAAAAATCACTCCAAATATCTATTTATTTTATCTTTTATTGCCATCCATAATATTGCTATTTTTAGCTACTTTGTCAGCCGTAGCAACCAAAATAATATTGTTAATATCAGTATGTTTTTTCTTATAGAATTATGTTTGATTTTAAAGATAATTAATAAAAAAATAAAACTTCAGATTATTTATACTTTACCAATCAGTCTCTTTATTGTTATTTTCTTTTATGTCTCATACTTAAACATTACCAACCCAAAACGTCTTCACTATAGTACCCAAAACACGTTAACACAATTAAACCTCTATCAACAACTAAAAAATAAATACCAATTAAACCCCAACAATACCATAATTATTAACAATAATAACGATACACCCATTATTACCACTTACGGCATAAAAACCTATCTCCCGCTTAATCCTTCTCTCATGACCATCCTTCTCCCTAATTATCAGCAAAAATATCTTCTTCCCAATCTGTCTAAACTTCAAATCGGCACCACCATAGTTTACAGCAACGACTCTCCGGAACTCATGGCCTTCTTACAAAAAAAATTAACATTAAAAAATATCGCTACCAGCTCTTCTGATTTCTTTAGTCTCTTCACTATTTCTTCTAACCCTTCAAATAGAGACATTAAAAAGTAAATATTAAATTTACCCAATAATCTCTGCCAAAAATTGTTTATTTCCTTTTTGCTAACACCAAATTTCTCGTATACAAAAATACTTGTAAAATTCCTGTCACCAAAAACACTAAATCTGCCCTAACTATGGCATATATCAAAGTCATCACCGCGCCTGCCAAACTCATATACCAAAATATATGGGGTATCACAGTCTTTTTAGCTTTTTCCGAATAGTACCATTGAATTATAAATCGGCCAAAAAATAAACCTTGCGCGGCTATTCCCCACAAAGTCCAAAAATCAATTTTAAAATTTAATAACATTATATATTTTAAACTATTTTTAATGTATAACACAATCATAGCTAAAGAAAAAAGCTATTTTACACTTCTATTTTTCTAGTCATGAAAAAGAAACTTCTCTTCATAATCAGCCTTTTCTTAACTCTCATTTATTTTGCCTACGAAGTCCATTGTCACCTTCAATTTCGTACCTCCTTCCTTCTCTTTGATTCCTACGATTTTTGGGAAATATTTCTCCACTCCATCATTCCTTTGCTGATATATCTCATTTATCTAGTCAAATCCAATAAGCTTTTTGAAAAATATCCACCCACCACTCCTATATTATTGTTTCTATTAGTTTTAATCAGTTCATCTTTTTTTTCTACAATTGGAGTTGACCCTCACCATGATGGCATCATGCTAAAACCAGCTCTAGACGTCAGTCGTGGTCTTGTCCTATTTAAAAATACTTTTACCGAATATGGTGGCTTAAGTACCTACATCCAAGCTTTAGCTCTAAAAATATTTGGTGAATATCTACTTACTTTAAAAATTTTAACTGCCATTTTTTATGCCTTAATATCAGTACTTTTATATTATATTTCCATTAAATTTCTTCCAAAATTTTTAGCTTTTATCAGCATAATACTTTACTTTGCTATCGCTCCATATTATTCATTCACCTTTCTAATTTGGTCCTCAGTTTATGCTCTGTTTTTTCAATTATGGGGAACATTAGTTTTAATCAACGCTATCTCCAAAAAATCATCAACAAAATTTCTCTATGTCGGTATTTTGACAGCCCTCGCCTTCTGGTGCCGACAAACAGTCGGGGTAACTATGTTTTTTGCAGTCATTGGTTATTTTATGTATTTAATAGTATTTAAAAAAAATAAATTTAAAAAAATTCAGCTATACCTCTTTAAATATATTTTGGGTACCCTTACTATTTGTTTTCTCTTTTTAATTTATTTATTTTCAACTTCGTCATTTACAGATTGGTGGAAACAAACGATAATTTATAACTATGAATGGGGCAAAACCTATACCGGTAATTACAATGTTTTCCGATTAATTTTTTTCCTTTTTGACACTGTCGATCCTAAAGGTCTTATCAATTTTTGGACATTGATTCCCGTTACTACCTTGCTATTTTTTATAAAAAATTGGCGCCATAAAAACTTAACGGCATTAACATTAATTGGCTTAGCTTCCTGGACGCAATACTTTCCATTAAATGACAGTGTTCATCTTTTCTGGGCGGCTATGCCCATGTTGCCTCTTTTTGCTCTTTTTATTTTTCAACTTTTTAAAGATTTTCTTTTGAATAAAAATCAATTTACTAAACATCTTTCAAAATACGCCACTGCATTATTAATGGTCATTATTTTTATTCCAAATTTGAATTATTCCCTTAAGGCAGCTCGTCAAAAAATCACTAACCATTACGTTTATCTTCAACAGCCAACAATTCTTCGCGGTCTACGCATTGGGGATTCTGATGCCCAATTTTATACTAATCTCTATCAGAAAATTGAAAAATATTTTTCAAACAACCCCAACGGAAATGTCATCGATAATGGGCCAGATCCCTTATACCTTACCTTTGACCCTAGAATAAAAAATATTTACCCCATGTTTTTCAATTGGTTTTCCATTAAACAAAGTGTCTACCCAAATTACGACCAACAAGTAAATCAATATATAAAAAACAACCAACCTTTAATTGTCAGTGAAATTCAAGATATTCCTCAAAATTATTGCCAAATCAAATACCTCAATCCCACCAATTATAAAACAGCCATTCTCAGTCAATACTGCCAATAAAAATCCATATTTTTTCTCTCTTTAATGGTACCTTCGCCAGTTTCTGAAAAATAAAACTCAATTTCTTTAAATCTTCAACTGAAACGTTAGACTTCAAATTATACTCATCATGAATTTCATCTAAGTCATAATCTTTCTTCATTAATTCAATTTCATTCTGATCTAAATTTTTGAAAAAATAATTTTCCATCACCCCAGCTTCCATTTTTGATTCCACAAAAGGAATTTTTTTATCAAAAAAACGAAGTCTCCAGGACCTGGTAGTGACAAAATCAACATTAATTGGCATACCGTCATTTTGATATCGATTCAACATTCCCTGATATTGTGAATTTAACATTTTTGTCTGATCAATTTGAAAGGGGATAACTACTATTAATATTAAAAATGAATTTACCATTAAAATTAAACCTAAAATCCAGCCACCAATATCTAAAATACGATCTTTTTCCCTAAAACTCCAATAAACTGCCATCACCGGTACCAGCCAAACAAAAGGTACATATCTGGCCCACCAAGCCTCGGGATTTAACCGACACATAATTAATTCGATTACAATCAACAAAAATAATTTTCCTAAACTATTTTTTCTTTTTAAAACCATAATCACCATTAACAGAAAAACCAAGGTTAAAGCCCCGGAAAACCACACTCCAAATCCTCCGACTCTGACATCGGAATCAATAAAAGCCTTAAATTCATTCAACCTTATTGTAAAAGGAATTTTTAACCTGCTTTCGGTATTACTTAAATATTTATTATCAATACTATAAAGATAAATATTTGCCGATTCGGAAAATGTCGATCGCCAAAAATTATGCAGCCAACTTTCATTTAAAAAATCCAACGGTGAATTCGTTTTTATCATAAAGCCACGCAAATCATTTACCTTTCCGATGTGAGGTGAAAAAGATTTATCAAAAATGGTACCCGGTTTACTATAAATAGGGTAAAAAGGATTTCCATAATTAATAGTATTCGTTATATAAGGGTTAAAACCTAAAATAAATACACCCAAAATTCCAGCCAAAACAAAAACTACCAACCATTCCTTTAATAATTTACTTCCTGTCACCCCAAAATAAATCAACCCGGCAATAAAGATAATAAATAAATAAGCCAAAGCAGACATCTTTAAATTAAACAAAATCACTGTTATTAAAATTATTGAAAAGCCGGTCTCTTTTTCTGATTCCCTTTTATCGCCAAAAATTAAAATATTCCACCATAACAAAGATAAAAGTGAGGCCGTTTGAGTATCAACTCCAAAAGTGTTTATTTCGCTTAAACATATAGGATTAAGCGTGGACACAGCAGTTAATAATCCCGCTTTACGTTTATCCTTAAACCTACTTTTAAAAAATGCCCAAGATACCAAAAAATTAGCTGTCATCAACATTAAATTTAAACATTTCGACATCTCAATATTTCCCAGAACCTTATAAAAACAGCCGGAAACTATCCAGGAAAAGCGCGCTAAATGATTCATCCATACCGCATGGGTGCTATCCCAAATATCAGGCACAATTCTTTCTTTTAAGGGATTCCAACCTAATGCAATCTGAATTATTGTCTCCTGATGGTAGCTTTGTCCGTCACCGCTTAAATCATAAACACTTTTACTGATCCAAAAAGTCAATCCGAATAACAATATTAACCAAAAACAATACTTCACTATATTATCCCTATCTTTTAAAAACCAGTAAAAAATTACCAAAATAGCGGCAATTATCAGATTCCAAATCGAAATTTGCCAATTCAAAAAATAAAAAACCGTAGCTGTCCAAAATACATTAAAAAAGAACCCCACTATTCCCATTCCTAAGTTATACGAAAATGATTTAGTTATTTTTTCTTTCATTTTTCAGCCATTATCACCACATTCCAACAATATCTCTGCAGGAAGGGGCATAACCTCAAAATAATATTATCAATTTTTTCTAATTTAAGATAAGTATTTTTATATTTTTTAGAATCATAAATTACTTTTTTCCAGTACCTTTCTTTATTGGGATCAATCCGATCAAACACAAAATACTTCACAAATATCCACAAAGTAAAAAACCAAGTACACCGAATTTTCGCTATTGTAAAACTATTTTGAATCGTTTGCACCTCAGACCAACTTAGAGGATGTTCACACACAGTCCTGACTGATTTCGCTTTCTGGCGATAAATATTTATCAAGGGATTATCTTTTAAAGGATCCCAACAGACAAATTTTCCGCCTTTTTTTAAAACTCTTTTTACTTCCATAATTGTGGCCAAAATATCGACATGGTGTAACACATTAGCCGCATAAACCACATCAAAACTATTGTCTTTAAAAGGTAATTTTTCAGCCGAAGCCTGACAAACTTCCATTTCAACTTTATTATATTTTGCCAATCTTTTCACAAAATTTACCATAATCTTTGAAATATCGGAGGCTGTTACTCTGGCGCCCTTCATTGCCAAATAGACCGAAGCCTCTCCAAAACCACAACCAATTTCCAGAATATCTTTACCTTTAACGTCCCCTAAAAATTTTTCAATTTCTCTATTTTCTGGGGCAGTAGTTGCCCTAAATATATCTTTCACTAACACATCTTCCACATTTACCTTATTTGCCCAATTATCATAAAAAGTACTTTCATTATTAGTTATTATTTTAGTTTTCATCAGAATTTCAAACTTTCATAATAAGTTTGATGTTCATTTTTAATCTCGTCAACTAATTTTAAAATAGACTTTTCTGTCAATTTTCTTTTACTAGTTTTACTTACCTTAAATTGTAAAAGTAATCTTTCCCAAAAAGTTTTACTGGATCTTACCGACAAGGACATTTCTGGATAACTACCATAATCACAGCCCTGGCACTCACTTGTAATCTCTTCCACTTTATCTCGGAATTTTCTTGAATTATAAATTTTCGGGAAATTATCATCGTCTAAAAATATTTTTTCCGCTAAACGATGATCAGCACAAGGCGCAAAACTGCCGTCAGGTAAAATAGCAAAATATAAATTAGGACTGTCGCATTTACCTTTACAACGCCAATTAGTCTTACTGGTTTTGACAAAATAATTTACAGAATCTAGATAATCATCAGAATCAAAAAGTAAATATCCCTGTCTTTTCATAACTTTTAATTTCTTCATCAGTTTATCTACTTTATTAACTCCATCTTTATCAAAAATAAATGATTTATCCTTACCTCTGAAGTTCATCGCCTCTTCCGTCGAGTTTATATGCACCGGCACTAAAGACAGCCACCACCCGATTTTAGTAGCAAATTTTAAAATAGATTCGATTTCATCCACATTGTAAGGCGATAAGACACAGCCCAAAGCACAAATTGAATTATCTTTAGGAAAAAGTCTGCTAACCATGGCAATTGATTTAATTGCCCTTCTCCAAGAACCTTTTAAGCCGTTTATGTGATCGGATAAGTTTTCATCCAAAGAATCTAAACTAATATTTATATCTCTCACGCCTGCCTTTATACATTTCTTTACCAAACCTTCTTTTAAAACCATCAAACCGGCACTTTGCATCCTAACATCCAAATTCCTTTCAGTTAAACTTTTCACCACCAAATCAAGATCCGATCTTAAAAACGGTTCCCCCCCTGTCAATAGCACCACACCAACACCAATTTTAACCAAATTATCGGCAATTTTATCCATTCTCTCAATTGAAAAAGGACTTAAATCAGCGTTCGCCTTAACAATATTACACATTTGACAATTTTGATCACAAAATTTCGATACAAAAAACTGAACATAAAAAGGCGAATTTTTCGTCACTACCGCTTTCACCATCGATAGTTTTGTTTTCCTAGAGAACATAATCAGTTTTATCTCCCTACCGAGAGATAGTTAAAGCCTTTTTCTTTCATAGTCTCGACTTTAAACACATTCCGGCCATCAACAATATTTGGACTTTTCATCAGTGACTTTATTTTATCTAAATCAGCATCTTTAAATTCTTTCCAAGCTGTAGTGATTACTAAACAATCAGCCTCTTTTACTGCCTCATAAAAATTTTCTACAAATTCCAAATTACTGATCATCTTTTTAGCCCCTGCTTCTGCCACCGAATCATAAGCCACCAGTTTGGCATCTCTATCCTGCAATTGCTTCACAATTGTCAAAGCCGGAGCTTCCCTCATATCATCTGTTTCCGCTTTAAAAGCTAAACCCCAAATTGTTATTTTTTTACCATTCAAATCCTCTCCTAATAATTTTTTGATTTTTGGCAACAAAGATTGTTTTTGGGCCTCATTAGTGGCTTCAACCGATTCCAAAATATCAAAACTAACATTATTTTCATGGGCAATTTGAATCAAACCTTTGACATCCTTAGGGAAACAGGAACCTCCATAGCCCACGCCGGCATCTAGAAATGCGTATCGACCAATTCTTTTATCTAATCTCATACCTTGAGCTACTTCAGTCACATCGGCCCCAACTTTTTCACAGATATTAGCAATAGAATTAATAAAAGAAATCGAAGTCGCTAAATAGGCATTAGAAGCATACTTAATCATTTCGGCTGTTTTAATATTGGTCATCACCCTTTCTCCTAAAAGAGGGGAATACAGATTCAACATTATTTTTTTAGCTTTTTCACTGCCATTACCTATCACAATTCTGTCCGGTTCCATAAAATCACTCACTGCACTGCCTTCTCGTAAAAATTCTGGGTTAGAAACCACATCAAAATCACCCTTAAAATAGGTAGAAATTATTCTTTGTACCGCATCACCGGTACCGATTGGGACTGTTGACTTGTCTACAATCACTTTATACCCATTCATCGCTTTTCCAATTGATTCAGCCGCACTACGCACATATTTCAAATCCACCGAGCCATCAGCCATTGGCGGAGTTCCCACCGCAATAAACACCACTTCTGAATCTGATACCGCATCCTCAAAATTTGTTGTAAAACTTAAATTCTTATTATCAAAATTCTTTTTAACTAATTCGTCTAATCCCGGTTCATAAATTGGAATAATACCTTTTTTCAAATTTTCAATTTTCTCGACATCAATGTCTACACAAAAAACCTGGTGGCCAATTTCCGCCAAACAAGTGCCGGTGACTAAACCAACATAACCAGTCCCGATTACTGCTATTTTTGTCATTAGTATATTATGCCTTTTTTTGATGCCATTTCCAAGCTGTAGCTACAATGGCCTCAATATCGGTATATTTTGGTGTCCACCCCAATTCTTTTTTAATTTTTTCCGATGTAGCCACTAAAAATGGTGGATCACCCGGACGTCTGACATCTTCTACTACTCTAAATTCTTTTCCGGTTATTTTTTTAACCGCCGCAATCACTTCCCGTACCGAAAAACCCTTACCATTCCCCAAATTATATTGTTTAGATTCGCCCCCGTCTAATAAGTATTTCAAAGCCAAAAGGTGGGCCGAAGCTAAATCAACCACATGAACATAATCACGAACGCAGGTCCCATCTGGAGTAGGGTAGTCGGTCCCAAAAATTTTTATATTTTCTCTTTTACCAATGGCCGCATCCAATACTAAAGGAATCAAATGAGATTCGGGTTGATGACTCTCGCCAATATTCGCCTCATCGTTAGCCCCGCAGGCATTAAAATAACGCAAAGCCACATAACGTAACCCATATGCCACATCATAATCAGCAAAAACTCGCTCAATCATAAATTTAGTCCAACCATAGGGATTAATTGGCCACTGAGGATGTTTTTCATCAATCGGAATATATTTTGGTTCGCCAAAAGTAGCCGCGGTCGAAGAAAAAATTATTTTATTAACGTTAAACTCTCTCATTACTTTCAATAAATTAAGAGTATTAACTAAATTATTAAAATAATATTTCTGGGGATCTTTCACCGATTCTCCCACTTCAATAAAAGCCGCGAAATTAAACACCGCCTCAATTGGATATTTTTTAAAAACCCCTCGAATATCATCTAAATTCGCCAGATCACCCTCTATAAATTCACCCCATTTTACCGCCTCTTTATGACCGGAAATCAAATTATCCAATACAACTGTTTTATAACCGCTTTCTGTTAACTCTTTGTTTATTTCAGAGCCAATATATCCGGCCCCTCCGACTATTAATATCATGCAATGAGTTTAACATTCCCCTCCTTGTCAAGGGAGGGGTCAGGGGTGGGTTTAAATTTTTTCCCAAGGATAATTTTCATTTCCAAAATGACCATATTTAGCAGTCTGAGTATAAATCGGTCTTCTTAAATCCAATTTCTTTAATATCCCCTCGGGAGTCAAATCAATCAAATTCCAAGCAAAATCCCTAATTATTTTGTCATCTTTTTTAGCTGTCCCAAAAGTTTCGATGGCTCTACTCACTGGTTCTTTTTGGCCGATTACATAGGCCAACTGCACTTCGCAGCGCTCTGCTAATTTTGCCGCCACCACATTTTTGGCAATATATCTGGCCGCATAGGCCGCACTCCGATCCACTTTAGTCGGATCTTTACCAGAAAAACAGCCACCACCAATTCTTCCCATTCCCCCATAAGTATCCACCACAATTTTTCGTCCGGTTACTCCAGTGTCTGTCGCCGGCCCACCGATTTCCCACTTACCCGTCCCGTTAATAATTAGTTGTTTTTCATCGATCTTCAAAGCATATTTCTCCAAAACTTTCGTGACCACATTTTTATAGAAAAAATCATTAAGATTTTCTTCTGCCAGCGCATAATTCACCGGTTTTGCTAGCACCACCTTTTCGATTGTCCTTGGTTTACCATTTTCATAACGAACAGTTACCTGAGATTTCCCATCCGGACGTATCCATTTATATTTACTTTGTAGATCATCCATTCTACGGCATAATTCATGAGCTAACATTATCGGCAATGGCATTAAACTTTCCGTTTCATTGCAGGCATAACCAAACATCATCCCTTGATCGCCAGCCCCACCCTGATCCACTCCCACGGCAATATCACTGGACTGGTGATGAACATAGACTTCCACTTTGTTTCTATCGCTAAAACCCAATATCTCATCCGTATAACCTAATTCTCTTACCTTATCTCTAACAATTTTTTCATAATCAATCCGCCCGCTGCAGGTCACTTCTCCTGCCAACACCACTCGATTAACTGTTGCCAACGTTTCCACACCCACTCTAGAATATTTATCAAGGCTCATCGCTTTATCCAACACCGCATCGGAAATCTGATCACAAACTTTATCGGGATGACCAGCACAAACTGACTCTGACGAAAATAGGGAATAATTCATACAATTTTTCCTTTTAAATTTATAAGGCCTGTCCTTCGTCTAAACGAAGAGGCACCGTGATTCCGATCTATCGGAACTCGGTTGCCAGTCTGATTACTCACCAGACCTTCTTAACAGTTAAGATTATTTTACTTCTCAATCACCTCTATATTCAACTACTTATTTAAACTAAAACAACAGCATCAGTCCACCCAACAATGAATTCAAAATCCCCATAATTCCCACAAAAGCTGACACTAATAGTAATTTTTCAGTGTGAAAACCCAACTGTCCAAAAAAGATTAAAAATAAATTTTCCCTGGCTCCAAAACCAGCCCAAGAAATTGGTAACACCAAAATCAACGATATTACCGGCATAAAAATAAATACCTGAAGTAATTTTATATGCGCCCTAAATGTTAATGAAGAAAACCAGGTCATCAGCATCCACACCGGCTCTGAAACTAAAGACAGTAAAAAACAAATAATAATTCTGTTTTTATTACTGTTTTTTAACAAATCCACAATTTCCAACAACTTATTCAAAAATTTAAATTTACTGACCAATTTTTCAAAATCCAAACTGATTACCAAAGCATAAAAAACCACTAGGCCTAAATTAATTCCTAAAAATAGCCAAAACAATACATTAGGAAACTGATACTTTAATATTTTTCCGGCAATTAAAGCTAAAAGGGCTGCTACCGAAAAAGCCGAGAAACCTATCACTCTGTCAATTAAAGCCGTTCCGGCCAACTTTAATTTTGACATTTCCGGATATTTTTTAGTTAGAGAAGTCCACTTTAGTAAGTCTCCTCCCACTGCTGACGGGAAAAAAAGTGAATAAAAACTACCGGCATAAGTTGCCCGAGTAAATGCTATCACATCACTAACACTAACCTTCCCCAAAACCAATATGCTCCACCTTAAACCCCCTAAAACCATAGATATCCCCATATACACCAATAAAACTACTACCACCCACCAGGGGGCCTGATGAACTTCCCTTAATAAATGGGCAATATTTACTTTCCGAAAAGCCACAAATATCAGTATTGCCGAGAAAGATAATTGAAACAGTTTCGAACTAAAAATGCTTTTTAACTTTTTCATCACTCTATGAAATATACTATATCAAATGGCCAAAATTTTACTACTGACCCATATTTACCCCCCGGCAGTTGACGGCGGTTCGAAAGTCATCAGTAAAATTGGGGATTATTTAGAAAAACACGACCACCAAGTTTTAGTTTTGACCAGTAACTGTACCTCTACTGATGACTTTTCCCAAAAACAACATCCTATTGTTATTCATCAATCCAAAATAATTTCTCTGCCTGTGATAACTTTTCTGCACCGCCCATTTAAATTACTCGGCCGAATATTTCCCAGTTTTAAAACTTTATCTAAAGGTCCGATTTTTAAATATTTACCCCTTAAAAAAATTATTTCCTTTAAACCTGATTACATTTTAGCCGGCCCCTTACCTACCACAATTATTCTTTATGCCCGATTTATACAATTAATTACCAAAAGTAAATTAGTAATTAATCCCTGTTTTCACCCCAAAGATCCCGATTTTCAAACTCCAATTTTACTTTCTATTTTAAAAAAATCCGACTATCTTTGGCCTTTAACTAATTATGAAAAAAATTATTTTCAAAAAAATCTAAAAATTACCCACCCCCAATACTTCGTCCACGGTTTAGGGGTCGATGATAACTTTATTATCAATGAAAAAAATATTCATTATCCCAAAAAGCCAAATCTAGTTTTTATTGCCAATTTTTCCGCCCATAAAAGAACCGAACTATTAATTACAGCTTTTAATCTAGTCTTAAAAAAATATCCAGAAGCTTCTTTAACACTACTCGGTCAAAAAACTCTTTATTTTCCTAAAATTACGGCATTTTTAAAAATAGTTCCTATAAAAACTAAGTCAAAAATTAAATTCATTTTTAATCCCACCCAAACTCAAATTAAGTTAGCTTTGGATAAAAGTTCTTTTCTAATTCTGCCCTCAATTCATGAGAGTTTTGGTTTAGTCTTTGTGGAAAGTTTAGCCCGCGGCAAAGCCATTATCGGTGCCGATACTCCTCAAAGCTCCGAAGTTATCAAAACTCTAGGTGGCGGGCTAACCTTTAAGACCGACAGTGTTGACAACCTTTATCAAACAATTTGTCAATTAATTGAATCACCACAACTTTCCAAAAAATTAGCTCTCACCGGTTATCAAAACGTCAAAAATACTTACACCTGGAATAAAATAGGAGAGAAACTATGCCAAAAATTGGGTATTTAATTATTTTTATTTTGATTTTAATCATCGCTTTTTTGGTCTATTTTAGATTTCCCCGGAAAATTACTAAAAGCATCACCCAAAAAATCTCTGGTCAAGATTTTTCATTAGATATTGCCGATAATTCCTATCTTCAGGCCAAAGGTCTTTCTGGCATCTCCAAACTAGCCGCCAATGACGGCATGCTTTTTATTTTTAATGGTGAAGCCTATCGTTATTTTTGGATGAAAGACACTCTGATTCCTTTAGATATGATTTTCATCACCCAAAGTGGTCAGGTTACTGATATTGATACCGCTGTTCCCGAACCAGGCAAATCCGATCTGCAATTAAAAATCTATCAAAGTTCCCAACCAGTTAAATATGTCATCGAATTAAATGCCAATACTGCTCAAAAAATTAACCTTAAAATAGGAGATTTTATTAATATTAATAATCAATAATGACCATAAATTTCAGTATTATTATTCCCAACTTTAACGGCGCTAAATATCTAACTGACTGTCTCAAAAATCTTAATATCGCCATTCATAAATGCCCAAACACCAAATTCGAGATTATTGTTGTTGATAATGGCTCTACTGATAATAGTTTAGAACTTGTCTCCAAATATAAAATTATTAAAAATAAAATTAATCTTGGTTTCGCCGTTGCTGTTAACCAAGGTATTAAAGTTGCCCAATATAACTATGTTTGCCTTTTAAATAATGATCTTAATCTAGACAGAAATTATTTTATTTTAATGACTCAAAATATCAAAAAATATCCTAAGGTTGCCTGTTTTTGTGGTTCAGTTTTTAACCGCGATGGCACGGAAATAGAATCCCGAGGAATCAGTTTTGATTGGTCAGGTAAATGCTTTCAGAATAAAAAACACCCGGAAGGTTTCGTTTGGGGCTCAAGTGGTGCTGTTGTCATTTACAATAAAAAAATTCTTGAAAAAATCGGCCTTTTCGATGAACATTATTTCGCCTACATTGAAGATGTCGATGTTGCCTTTCGTCTTCAAAGAAATAATTATCAAACTTTTTTAATTCCAAAAGCTTTTGCTTTTCATCTTGGTGGCGGTACCAGCAACCGCATGGGAAATTTTCGGGCTAAACAAATTTTTAAAAATTGGATTTACTTTATTCATAAAAACTACACCTTTACCGAATTTATTAAAAATTTACCTCAAATTGTCGTTGAACGCCTCCGAAATTTATCATATTTGCTAAAATCAACCATAAACAAATGATTATCGGTATTGATGTTTCTTCTATCGCCTACGGCACCGGGGTTAGCAACTACACTCTAAACCTAGTCCGACACCTCTTAAAAAATAACCATCAAAACACCTATAAACTCTTTTTTTCTCTGCTTCGACAACCACTACCCAAAGAAATTTCTGAGCTAAGTAAATATAAGAACGTCAAAATTTATCATTATCGACTGCCGCCAACTTTACTGGCTATTTTATGGAACCAACTTCATATTCTTCCTATCGAATTTTTTATTGGAAAATGCGATATATTTCATACTTCTGATTGGACGGAGCCGCCCGCTTTAAAAGCCAAAACTATCACTACCATTCACGATTTAACCCCTTTTCTTTATCCCCAGTGGTTGCCCCAAAAAATCATCATCACTCACCAACATAAAATGTTTTGGGCAGTCAAAGAATGTCAACATTTTATCTGTGTTTCTGAAAATTCTCAAAAAGATTTATTAAAAATTTTTCCTCAAATTAACCCTCAAAAAACTAGTGTTATTTACGAAGCCGCCGAAGATAAATATGGCGAATTTTTAAAATTATCCCCTGAAATTCAAAATCGTAAAAAAACCACTATTGAAAAACAATATGGTTTAAAAAAATTCATTCTTTCTCAGGGCACCCGGGAACCGCGGAAAAATTTAGCCAAATTAATTGCCGCCTTTAATCTTTACCTTCAAAAATTTCCCAAAACTAAGGTGGAATTAGCCATAACCGGTAAATATGGCTGGGGAAAAGATATTACCGCGCTAAAAAATTCTCAGATTAAAATTCTTGGTTATATTCCCGAAAAAGATATGGCGGCTCTTCATGCCTCCGCCTTATTTTTAGCCTATCCCTCGCTTTATGAAGGTTTCGGTCTCCCTTTGGTTAAATCTATGAAAGTTGGTGTCCCGGTTTTAACCAGCAATACTTCATCCTTACCCGAAATTGTTGGTAATTCAGGTATATTAATCGATCCCAATTCTATTGAATCCATCTTTCAAGGTTTATTAAAATTATTAGATTCCAGTATTTTTAGAAAAAAACTTTCTCAAAAAGCTCTCCGACAATCGGCTAAATTTTCTTGGGATAATACCGCCAAACAAACTTTAGAAATTTATAAAAAATATGGTAATCGGCATTGATGCAAACGAAGCTAATTTTTCCCAAAGAGTCGGGGTTGGTCAATATGCCTTCAATATCTTAGGTGAACTTTATCAGCAAGATTTAACCAATCAATATTATATTTTTCTTAAAAATCCTCCCCAAAAAGATTTTCCTAAAACTAGGGATAATTGGCATTATCTGGTTTTTGGCCCCCAAAAACTTTGGACCAAAATAGCTCTGCCATTTTATCTTTATATCCGCTCACCTAAATTAGATTTATTTTATTCTTTTAATCATTATTCCCCCTTATTTTCACCTTTTCCCACTATTCCCACTATCCATGATATCGGCTATTTACAGGATCCCTCCCAATTTACCAAAAAAGATTTTTATCAGCTTAAAAATTGGACTGAAAACTCACTTAAAAAATCCGTTCAAATTGTGGCTGTTTCCCAATTCACTAAAGACGAATTAATAAAAACTTATCAAATTAATCCGTCAAAAATTTCTCTAGTTTATAACGGGGTTAATAATTCCTCTAAAGCCTCGCCCAAAAATTATCAACAAGTCTTGAATAAATTTAAAATTACTCTCCCATACTTTTTAGCCGTCGGAACACTGAAACCTAATAAGAATTATCCTTTTTTAATCAATACTTTTGCCGAATTTTTAAAAAGTAACCCTAATTATCAATTAGTTATTGGCGGTAAAAAAGGCTGGCTTTACTCTGATATTGCCAAACTAGTCACCGAACTAAATTTAAACTCCCAGATTATTTTCACCGATTATCTCAGTGAAAATGAAAAAAACTGTCTTTATCAAAATGCCATTTCTTTAGTTATCCCTAGTACTTACGAAGGTTTTGGCATTCCTGCCATCGAAAGCCAACAATTTGGTACCCCCGTCATTGCCAGTTCTATTCCCCCTCTTCAGGAAGTTTTAAAAGATAGTGCTCTATACATTGATCCTTTTAATCCAAAAACATTACTGGAAGCCCTAAAACAAGTTCTTAATCCTAAAATAAGGCAAAATTTAATTTTAAAAGGCCGACAGCAAGCCCAAAAATTTACCTGGACCAATTCAGCCAAATCCCTCATTAAAATTTTTTCTAAGATATAATTTAAATTATGAATGAATACGTTGGTCAAAAACTGACTCTTCAAAACATTTTCCCAAAAATTATCAATCGACTTAAAACCATCCTCTTAGAACTATGTATTTATCTTCTTAAATTTGTGGCTTTAATCCCCAGTCACACTATCCGTAAAATTTTTTATATCCTGTCGGGTATAAAAATACCCCTGGATTCCAATATTTATATGGGAGCTAATTTTTTTAATCCTTCCGGCATTACCATTGGTCACGATTCTCTAATCGGCTCAAATTGCTTTCTTGACGGCAGAGCTCCTCTTACTATCGGTGATCACACCAGTCTTGCCAGTGAAGTTATGATATATAACGACGAACATAATATTAATTCCCCGAATTACGAAAATTCTTTTGCCCCAGTCACTATCAAAGATTATGTCTTTATCGGCCCCAGAGCCATTATTTTGCCCGGAGTCACCATCGGCCGGGGAGCTGTCATTGCCGCCGGCGCTGTGGTCACCAAAGACGTTCCCGATTTCGAAATTTGGGGTGGCATCCCTGCCAAAAAGATTTCTGACCGCCAACTTAAAAATCCTCAATACCACTTAGGCCGTCCCATGCTTTTTCAATAATGTTTAAAAAAATTTTACCTACCATCCTTATCGTTATCTTTAATGCTACTTTTCTAGCCTATCTTTTGATTCCCACCCCCGTCATTAACGATCTCCCCAATAGTGTTAAATCCGATGAACCCGGCGATACGGTTCAACTAAAAAACGTTTCCGCCTTTTACACTAATCTAACCCGAAGCGAAGTTATTAACTTTTATAAATCGACCTATAATGCCCCATTCCTAATCATTCTCAACCATCCTCCGGAACTGGCCAAAACCATTATTAAAGACACTATTCAAAGTTATTACTTTGAAGAATTCCATTTACCCTTTAAAGAATCTCTTTATATTAATGGCTACGAATGGCAAAATGATGTCTTTACCAAACCTGAAAAAAGGATCACCAATAAATTAATTTTTAAGGGTAAGGAATACAATGCCAAAATCACTCTGAAATTAATTCCCACTTCAATTCCTCTTCGTATTCTCAATTTTTTTATTATCGAATTATCCGTAATTTCCATTTATTATATATATAAAAAATTTCTGAAGCCAAATGAAAAATAAAGCCTTACTTTCCATTATAATTGTTTCTTTCAACACTTCACAAATTACCCTTGATTGTCTTAAGTCTGTTTTCGCCGACAAAGGTTTAGAATTTGATCTCAACAAAACTAATCAAAATGAAAAAATCCCCACAGAAATCATTGTTATCGATAATGATTCCCATGACAATTCAGTAGTCCAACTAAAAAAGGTAAAAAATATTACCTTAATTGCCAATAAAGAAAATTCCGGTTTTGGTAAAGCCAACAATCAAGGTATTAAAATTGCCCAGGGGAATTATATTTTATTACTAAATTCTGACACCATTGTTCTTCATTCCGCCATCAGTCAAAGCCTCATCTGGCTTTCAGCCCATCCCGAAGCCCATATGTGCACCGCCCAACTTTTAAACAAAGACCTCAGTATTCAGGCCTCCGGCGGCTATTTTCCCAATCTTGCCAACACCATTGCCTGGTCTTTTGGTTTTGATGATTTACCTTTGTTTAACTCACTCGTCAAACCTTTTCATCCCCACACCCCTCAATTTTATACTCACGAAAAATTATTTTTAAAGGATCACCAACAAGATTGGGTCACTGGCGCCTTCATGCTTATCCGCCGTTCTGTCGTCAATCAAACTAAAGGTTTTGATGAAAGTTATTTTATGTACGGTGAAGAAGTTGAATGGGCCTACCGGATGCATCTGGCCTTTCCTAAATCTCAATGCTGGTATCTAGTCAGTCCCCAAATTATCCACCTAGGCGGTGCCTCAGCAGTTAAACGTTCCGATCCCATTGTCCGGGAATACACCGGTGTAATTTCCTTTTTTCAGCGTCATCGACCTCAATGGCAAACAAATTTAGTTAAAAAAATTCTTAAAATAAATGCTTTTCTCCGTAGTTTAATAATTCCTATTTATAAAGAGGTATGTTCAAAAATTTAAACCCTTTCCGCATCATTTTGGCCATCCTCATCCTCTTCATTCCTCTCTATCCTAAATTTCCCTTAACCGGCGTCGAAGGTACCTACGTGGCCATCAGACTTGATGACATTGTTTTAGCCCTTTGTTTTATCTTTTGGTTCATTTATCAACTCAAAAACCGCTTTCCTATTTTTAAACAAAAAATAACTTTATTATTTATTGCCTATTTTATCGCTATTTTAGTTAGTACCCTTAATTCAATTTTAATCTACCAAAACAATCTACCTTCTGTCCTTTTACTTAATACTTTCCGTCGTTTTGAATATATTAGCCTCTTTTTTGTTACTCTTAATGCCGTTAAAAATATTAAAGATTTTATCTATCCCTACATTTTTCTTTTAATTGCCATGCTCGGAATTTCCGTTTACGGTTACGGCCAAAAATATCTTCAGTTCCCAGTAATTTCTACTATGAATGCCGAATTTTCTAAAGGACAACTATTACAAATGAACGTCTGGACCAGAATTTCTTCCACTTTTGCCGGACATTATGACTTGGCTGCCTATCTTAGTTTAGTTCTGATCATCATTGGCGCTGTGGCTGTATTAACCAAAAACAAATTATTAAAAATATCCTCTTTTATTATATTTTTAATCGGTTTTAATCTTTTAACCCTAACCGCCTCCAGAGTCTCTATTTTTGCATTTTGGGGCAGCATAATTTTCTGTTTTATCCTTTTACGTCGTTACTGGTGGATTTTACCTGTTTCCGCTCTAGTGGTTTATTCATTTATTAGTTCAGGCGATTTAAATCAACGCTTATTGGCCACCATCAGTATCGTCAAAATATCCACTGAAAAAAATGTTGCCGCTCCCACCACTCTTCCCACTCCCACTTCACTGCCAGTTATTGCTGTCATTCAAACCCCAATTTCCAGTAAAATCAGTCTAAAACCCACCCCCACAGTTATTCGTCACCCTCCTGTTGAAGAAGTCATTCCCGCCGACGTTGACGCTGGTGTCGCCCGTTCCGGAGAAATCCGCTTTAACGTTGAATGGCCAAGAGCTCTGAATGCCTTTAAAAAAGATCCACTCCTTGGCACTGGCCCCGGCTCCATCACCCTGGCCACAGACAACGATTATCTGCGATCCTTAGGTGAAAGTGGCCTACTTGGTTTTATCACTTTTTCCTTTATTTTTGTTTATTTCTTTATTAAAACCCTGCCTCTGATCAAAAAACGTCCCACCAACTTTTCATCCCAGTTACCACTAATATTTTTCTCAGTTATGCTCTCACTTTTGGCCAATGCCACCTTCATTGATATTTTAGAAGCCTCCAAAGTCGCCTACACCCTCTGGATTATCATGGCACTTTACTACCAAAGTTTAAATCCTAAACATGACTAAAAGAAAAATCTTAATGATCACCCCCTACATTCCCCGGTTATCTCAGTCAGGTGGTCAAAGATCTTCCTATTATTCCATAAAATATCTGGCTCCTAAAAATGACATCACTTTAATTTGTTTTAGCCGTGATGAAGAAGGGGTTAAAGACCTTCATCAATATTGTCAAAAAATCATTGTTGTCAAAAGAGGTAAAACCTGGGATCTTAAAAAAATTCTGGCTACTGCCTTCAGTCCTTATCCCTTTTTAGTCGTCAATTATATTTCTGATGATTTTCGGAAAGCTATTCAAAAAGAAATTGATACTCACAAATTTGATCTCATTCACTGCGATTGTTTTTATCCCATGCCCAATATTCCCAAAACTGATATTCCGGTGGTTTTAGTCGACTTAACTATCGAATACGCCGTTTATCAGCACTACGTCGAAAGTCTTAAAGGCTGGAAAAAAATCTTATCACCCTTTCTTTGGTACGATGTTAAAAAATTAAAACATTGGGAAACTCATTATTGGAAAAATACCCATACTGTCGTTGCTTTTGGTATTGAAGATCAAAAAACCATTTCTGAAATTACCGGCCGGAAAGATATTCAATATTTTCAAAACGGAGTCGATCAAAAATATATCGACGCTCCCACCAAAAGTCAAAAATCAAAAAATCCCAGTATTTTATTCGGCGTTTCCAACATGAAATGGATGCAAAACCGCGAATCGGTGGAATTGATTCTTCAAAAATATTGGCCCAAAATCAAAACCCAAATTCCTGATTGTCAACTCTATATCATTGGCCGTTTTGCACCGGAATTTTTTGGCAAATATGCTTCCCAAGATATTATTGTGGCTGAAGCCGACGCCGACGGACAAGCTAAAGATCCTCAATATTATTACGAACATTGTTGGTTGCTTTTAGCTCCGATGGGCAGCGGGGGAGGCACCCGCAATAAATTCCTCGAAGGCATGACCTTTGGTCTGCCGGTAATTACCACTCCCGAAGGCGGCATGGGCAGTATCAAAATTGAAAACTATAAAGACGCCATCGTTAGTCCTGATAAAGACATTTTAAAAAATGTTTTTAAGATTCTCACTGATACTAAATTTCGCCAAACTATGGGCAACCGGGCTCGTAAACTAATTAAAAATAATTATTCATTTGTTAAATGTGTTGAAGGACTAAATCAAATTTATGAAAACATTACTAAAAAATAATCCCATACTTTCGGTGATTATTCTCAACTATAATGCCAAAGATTATTTAAAAAAATGTCTGGAAAGTATCAATAAATCACAGCTAGGAGACTATTCAATTGAGATAATAATCGCTGACAATTCTTCCACTGATGACAGTCTTAAATTAGCCAAAACTGTCAAATCAACCAATCCCCACCTCAGCTTTGCCTTCCATTCCAACAGTGGCAATATTGGATTTGCCGCCGGAAACAATGAAGGTTTAACCGCCGCCAATCCTCAATCAAAATATGTTCTTTTTTTAAATCCCGATACCACAGTAGAAGATGATACTTTTCGAAAAATCCTCGATTTTTTTGAACACCATATAGAAGTTGATGCCGCCACATGTAATTTAATTTTAGTTCTCACTGGTCAAACCCAACCGGAATGCCACCGTGGTTTTCCCACTCCTTGGAATGCTTTTTGTCATTTTTTCGGCTTCGGTCTACCCAAACTCTTTCCTCACTCCAAATTTTTTAATGGCTATTTTATGGGTCATTTAGATTACTCTAAAGTTCAAAAAATTGATGCCTGTGTCGGCGCTTTTGTCATGTTAAAAAGAAGCGTCGGTGATGATATTCATTGGTGGAATGAGAAATATTTTATGTACGGCGAAGACATTGATCTTTGTTGGCAAATGAAACAAAAAGGCTACTGCCTTTACTTTTTCCCCGGCTGTAAAGCCTACCATTATCAGGGAGTTTCTTCCGGTATCATCAAACATACTCAAAATATTGCCACTAAATCAACAGAAACTAAGATTAGAAGCGCCATGGCCACCACTAATGCCATGCGCATTTTTTATCGGGAAAATTTAATTAAAAATTACCCACCTATTCTTCAGCAACTTGTTTGGCTGGGTATTAATCTTTTAGAAAAATACCGTATTTTTAAGATCAAACATTTATGATCAATATCGTCATCGACGCTCGGCTCTATGGTCCTAAACACACCGGACTTGGCCGATATACTAAAAACCTTCTCATCGCTCTAAAAAATTTACCTGATTTTAATAAATATCATTTCACTCTTCTGGTCTATCCTGAATTATCGGCAGAAATAAAAAATGATTTAGGCGATTCCTTTACCTATATTTCCACTAATCTACGTCATTATTCCTTACAAGAGCAGCTACTCTTACCATTTTTATTAAAAAGTTTAAAACCCGATTTAGTTCATTTTACCCATCTTGATAAACCACTTTTTTATTTTGGTAAATCGGTTGTCACTGTTCATGATTTGATTCGTCATTTTTCCAAAGGTTCCCAAACTTCTACCAAAAATCCTCTTCTATATTGGCCAAAATATTGGGGTTATTTATTAATGACCCATTTTATTTTTGCCACCAGTTTTATCATTGTTCCCAGTAATTTCTGGCGCGATTATATTATCAAAAAATATTGTTTCCTCCCTACCAAAATTATTACAACCTACGAAGCTGTCGATCCACAATTTTTACAAAAATCTTCCGGTCTCTCAAACCTAAAATCCGATGTCTCTAATTACCTTGTCTATACCGGTAACCTTTATCCACACAAAAATATTGACGTTGTTTTAAAAGCCTTACCAAAATTACCTCAAATAAAATTAAAAATCATTTGTGCCCGCTCCGTTTTTACTCGAAGAATTGCCAAATTAATTAAATCCCTGCATCTAGAAAAACAAGTTGAATTTCTAGGTTATTTACCGGATCAAAAATTTACTCAACTTTATCAACAGGCCATTGCTTTAGTTCATCCTTCCTTTTTAGAAGGTTTCAGTCTTACTGGTTTAGAAGCTATGGCCCTAAATTGTCCAGTTATTGCCGCCAATTCCAGCTGTTTACCAGAAATCTACGGTCAATCCGTTTTATATTTTAATCCCTATAATCCAGAAGATCTAATTAAACAAATTAATCTTCTTCAAAAATCTCCGACACTCAGAAATAAATTATTAAAATTAGGTCATCAACAAGTAAAAAAATATTCCTGGACCAAAACCGCCATCGAAACCCTAAATTTCTATCAAAAAATTCTCCATGAAAAATCTTAAAATTGCCATATTTTATGATTGGCTCAATCAATGGGGAGGAGCTGAAAGAGTTCTTCTCGATCTTCTGGAAATCTATCCCCAAGCCGACATTTTTACCCTAACTTATGACCCCCAAAAAACCTCTTGGTTACCAAAAAACCATAAAATATTTTCTTTAAATTTAAAAAACAAACTTTTATATACTCCATTTTATGCCTATAAAATGGAACAAATTGACTTTACTCCCTATGATATTTTAATTTCTACCACCTCCACCATCGGCCACTGTTTTCTAACCCAGCCCCAAACTCTTTACCTCTGCTATTTTCATAATATCAATCGTTATCTTTATCAAAATCCACCCTTCTTACTTCAACCAATATTAAAAAAATATCAAAAAATTGATAAAATCTATGCCTCTCGACCCGACTATCTTTTCTGTAATTCTCAAAATGTATCTCACCGAATTCAAAATAACTATCAACGATCTGCCACCGTCATTTACCCTGGGATTGATACTCATAAATTCATGCCCAATCATCAAAAACCCCAAAATTATTTTTTAATTGTTTCTCGTTTAGTCCCGCATAAAAATATTGATTTAGTCATCAGAACTTTTTCTAATTTTCCCCATTTATTAAAAATAGTTGGTACTGGTCGAGACCAAAATTATTTAAAATTTTTGGCAAAAAATAATCGAAACATTGAGTTTTTACCCAATATTGATGATCATCAATTAGTTTCTCTCTACCAAAACTGTTTAGCTTTGATTCATCCTCAAGAAGAAGATTTTGGTCTCAGCGCTCTTGAAGTTCAAGCCTGCGGTAGGGGAGTTATCGCTTATCAAAAAGGCGGCGCTTTAGAAACAGTTATTAATCAAAAAACTGGGCAATTCTTTTCCGAATTAGATAAAACTTCCTTACTTAAGGCCTTAAATAAATATCTTAAAAATACCCCTAACAGCCGTAATTGTCGCCATCAAGCCTTAAACTTTAACCGTCAAAACTTTATGTTAAACTTTAAACAACAAGTTGACGCCCTATGCAAAAAACATCACATTATATTGTAATTCTTTGTGGGGGCACCGGTCCCCGTCTTTGGCCCTTATCACGGGTCGACCATCCCAAACAATTTCTTAACATTTTTTCCGAAAATTCCCTGTTAAAAGATACTTTCCTTCGGGCCAAAAGAATTGTTTCCCCAAAAAATATTTATATTGTCACCAATGAAAAATATCTTACTCAAGTCAAACAAAATCTTAAAAATCTTGTCGATAATCAAAACATTCTTTGCGAACCTCAGAAAAAAAACACCGCTATGGCGATTCTTTATGCCACTGCCTACATTAGTCAGATAAATCCTCAAGCCACTATTACCACTTTTCCTTCGGACCACTTTATCAGCCAACTCAATAAATTTGATAGTGATATTAAAAAAAGTTTCCTTCTGGCTCAAAAAAATTCTTTAATTACTTTTGGAATTAAACCCAATTCGCCCAGTCCCTCCTTTGGTTACCTTACTGTCAATTCCCAAAACCACGTCACTCAATTTATCGAAAAACCAAACATTGTTTTGGCTCAAAAATTAATCCAAAAAAACAACTGTTACTGGAATAGTGGCATTTATACTTTTAAAGCCGAGGCCTTGATTGAAGAATTCAAATTACATGCCAAAATCTATATTCCTCTCTATCGCAAACTTCAGGAAAATCTCGGCAAAACCCGGATTATCAAAAAAATCTATTCACTTTCTCCATCTTTGGCTATCGATGTTGCCATCTCTGAAAAATCTCAAAATATACTCTTAATTCCTGCCTCATTTAATTGGAATGATATCGGTGAGTGGAAATCAATTTATCAGGAATTACCTAAAGTAGGGAATAATTTTGCAACATTACCAAAAAATGTCAAATTTTTGGAAGTCAATTCCAAAAACTGTCTTATTTCCGCCGATCCTCAAAAAATGGTTGGTTTAGTTGATGTTAATAATTTAGCCGTTATCGACACTCCCGATGCCTTGCTCATTTGCAACATTGCCCACGACGGCTCTTATGATGTTCGCCATTTAGTTACTAAAATTGTTCAAAATTTAAAATTTAAACATTTTTTTACCGGTCAAAATGACTAGAAGAGATCTGCCTTTATATAATCTCCGTGTCTTTCTATTTTCCCCATGTAAACGTCTTATTGATGTTTTTATTTCATCAATTTTATTGATTATTTTTTCCCCGATTTTACTAATTGTCTCTATTCTTATAAAAATAACTTCCTCGGGTCCAATCATTTTTAAACAAAGACGGGTTGGTCAAAATCAGGAATTTTTCATGTATAAATTCCGTTCTATGCGCTTTGGTGATAATGATAAATTTTTAAAAGAAAATTATCCGGAACTTTGGCAAAAATATAAAGCCAACGATTGGAAACTTTCTGCCGATGAAGATCCCCGCATTACTCTCATCGGAAAATTTATCCGAGCCACTTCTATCGACGAAATGCCTCAATTCATCAATGTTCTAAGAGGAGAAATGAGCCTAGTCGGACCCCGGGCCTACCGTGATGAGGAATTAAATGAATATTCTGAAAAATATCCCCAAACTAAAAAATATATCAAAATCATTCGCACCGCCAAACCGGGAATTACCGGTCTTTGGCAAGTTTCTGGTCGCAATAATTTACCTTTTGAAAAAAGGGCTAAAATGGACGCTAATTACATAAAGAATCGTTCTCTTCGACAAGAGATAGCCATCATCTTTAAAACCCCGACTGCCATGTTTTCTCACTGGTAAAACATGCTAAACTCTATTCATGGAAATTCCTGCCACCCTCACCAAAAGTTCTCCGACTACAATAAAAAAATCTAAAAAATTAAAATTAAATAAAAAACTTATTACCATATTTTCGGTAATAATTAGTATTATTATTCTGATTGTTATCTTCTTATTTTTCTTCCTTTATCTCCCTGGAAAAAATCTTTTAAAACAAGTCAATGCTGCCAAAGTTACCGCCCAAAGTTTAAAACAATCCGTCTCAGATAAAGATTTAAACCAAGGTAAAATTGCCCTCGGCACTTTACATCAAGAGGTAAACAGCATCAGTAGTCAATTTCAAAAACTAGCTTATTTAAAATTTATTCCCTGGGCCAATAACTATTATCACGACGGGGAAAACCTTATTAAAATCAGTCAAGATGCCCTTGATACAGGTGATATTGTTGTTCAGGCTATTGAACCTTATCAGGACTTTTTGGGATTAAAAGGTGCTGCCACCAGCAGTGCTAAAACTACCGAAGATCGGATTGCCTTTTTAACTGATTCAGTTCAAAGCCTTTTACCTCACCTTGATTCTATTGAAAATAAAATCACTGAAATTAATACCCTAATCAATCAAATTAATATCAGCCGTTATCCAGAATCATATAAAAATATCGCCATTCATCAAGACTTTAATCAAGCCAAAGAAATCATTACCCAAGCCCAAAAACTTATTGGTGAAGGTCGGCCCATTTTAACCCAAACCCCTTGGCTACTCGGTAAAGACAGTCCCAGAAATTACCTGATTATCTTTCAAAACAATGGTGAGCTCCGGCCGAGCGGCGGTTTTTGGACCGCCTACGCCACCATCTCAGTAGATAATGGTAAAGTAATTGCCGGTACTGCCGGTAATATTTACGATCTCGATGATAAACTCGACAGCACCACACCCGCCCCCAGAATTATCAAGGCCTATCATATTAATGTTCCTTATCTCTACCTTCGCGACAGCAATTTATCACCGGATTTTCCTACCGATGCGCAAATTTTTCTTGATGATTATTACAAAGCCGTGGGCACTAAAACTAAATTTGATGCCGTCATTGCCCTCGACACTCAAGTTCTAGTCGATATGGTCCAAGTTCTAGGCAAACTTGATACCACCGTTGGCACCTTTACCACTGATCCCTCACCGCTCTGCTACGGTTGTCCAAAAATAATTTATGATCTGGAATGGATTTCCGGTCGCCCTCGAAATTATATCGAACCCAACCGCAAAGGTTTTCTCGGACCTTTAATGCATGCTCTTCTGGCCAATGTCATGGGTTCGGAAAAAGACAAAATGGCTCCCTTAGCTTCAGCCTTTTTTAATGATATTTACGAAAAACATATTCTCTTCTTTTTCCCAAATACAGATATTCAGAACGCTGCTGAATCTGCCAATATTGCCGGACAAATTATTAATACAGATTCCAACACAGATTATTTCCATCTTAATGATGCTAATTTTGCCAGTGCAAAAAGTAATTATTTTATTACTCAAAAAATTAAAGATGAAATTACCACCAAAAACAGCGTTGTCGAGCACAAACTTACTGTCACTTATACTAACCCAGATCCGGGCTCAAACTGTAATCTTGAAAAAGGGGATCTCTGTCTTAATGCCCCCACCTATCGAGATATGTTCCGCTTCTATGTTCCCGTTGGCAGTAAATTAGTTAAAATGACTGGTTCAGAAGTCACTCCAGTTCAGTATGAAGAATTAGGTAAACAGGTTTTTGAAGGATTCTATGGTAACAAATATCCACTCTATGCCCAATCCAGTAATATCGTTACCGTTCAATACACCACCACTATCAAAGCTAATAGTGACTATACCCTTTATCTTCAAAAGCAACCCGGCACCAAGGCTATCGATTTTGAAATTGATGTCAATGGTCAGAAATCCGAAACTTTCTCCTGGGTTGCCGATAAAACTATCAAACTATCCCTCTAATGGAACGAAATATTACTACCCATGCCATTGTTATCAAAAAACAGCGGCGTGGAGAAGGGGATTTACTCTTAACACTTTTTACCCCAAATTTAGGCAAAATAAACTGTTTAGCCAAAGGGGTTCAATCTTTAAAAAGCCGCCGCCTCGGTCATTTGGAAATTGGTAACATCATTAAAGTCTCACTTTACCAAAAAAATAATTTTCTTTGGCTTTCCGAATCAGAGTCAGAACTATCTTTTCTTTATCATTCTCAAAAATTAGGTCAAATTAATTTACTTTTTTACTTTCTGGAAATTGCCAATCAACTTTTACCGCCAAATCAAGACCTACCGGAAATTTACCCTGTCTTAGCTAAAATTATCGAATCAATCAGTCAAGATCAATTCAATATTTTTATTAAAAATGAAATTCTCTTTTTAGAAGAACTAGGTTATGGCGTTCCTCAAGAAATAAAAAATAATTTTGAAAAATCAGATTACAAAAATACTCAGCAACTTATTAAAAAATATTGTGAATCCATTATCGAAAAACCCCTTGTTAGCAATAAATTATTTAAATAATCCGCTATAATACACACATGACCAATGTTCAAAATGATCAAGTTACTAAAATTGTCTCTCTTTGTAAACGTCGGGGCATAATTTTTCAAAATAGCGAAATTTACGGCGGTATTCAGGGTTTTTATGATTACGGTCCTGTTGGTTCTTTAATGAAAAATAATTGGAAATCTTTATGGTTAAAACATAATGTCCAACAACGTCCTGACGTCGTTTTAATTGACGGTACCATTATTACCCATCCTAAAGTTTGGGAAGCCTCCGGCCATATCCAAAATTTTGGTGATCTGATGGTGGAATGTAAAAAATGCCATCATCGTTTTCGTCCAGATCTTTTAACTGATCCTAATAAATGCCCTGATTGTGGGGGTGAATTCACTCAAGCAAAAAAATTTAATACCTTAATGGAAACCAGTATTGGGGTTATTGAAGGTGAAAAAATTAAAACATACCTCCGTGGTGAAGCTTGTCAAACCATTTATCTAGATTTTCAAAACATTGTCAATTCCTGCCGAGTCAAAATTCCTTTTGGTATTGCCCAAATTGGAAAAGCTTTTCGAAACGAAATTACTCCCAAAAATTTTCTCTATCGTACCCGTGAATTTGAGCAATGGGATATTCAATATTTTTGTCAAGAAGCCGATATGGATAAATTTTACGAATATTGGAAAGCCGAGCGTATGAATTGGTATCAAAATATCTTTAATCAAAAAGATTCTCTTAGATTTAGACAGCACGAAAAAGATGAATTGGCTTTTTATGCTAAAAAAGCCTTTGATATTGAATATCAGGCCCCTTGGGGCTGGGCCGAAATGGAAGGTATCCATTGGCGTGGTAATTATGATTTGACCCAACATTCCAAATTTAGCGGCCAGGATCTCAGTTATTTAGATCCCGTCACTCACGAAAAATATCTACCTCATATTGTCGAAGCTTCCGGTGGTGTCGACCGGTCTTTTTTCTTTTTACTACTTGATGCCTATCAAGAACAAAAATTAGACAATGGCGAAATCAGAACCTATTTGAAAATTAGCCCTAAAGTTTCTGCCTATAAATTAGCCATTTTCCCTTTAGCTGCCAATAAACCCGAATTGGTTGCCAAAGCTCAAAAACTTTACACCGACTTATCTCAAAATTACTCTGTTGATTTTGATGACAGTAGTAATATTGGCAAAAAATATCGTCGCCAAGACGAGATTGGCACCCCCTGGTGTGCTGTTGTTGATTATCAAACCTTAGAAGATCAAACCGTCACTATTCGTGATCGCGATACCATGTCTCAAATCAGAGTAGATCTCAATGAAATTGACACTTGGTTAAAAAAGAAGTTAAATTAATCTATGAAAAAATATTTAGGTCTAATTCTTATTTCTGCCTTATTTCTTTCGGCTTGCGGCAAAACTGTTCCTGTGGCCACCAATACCCCCAGTCCCACTCCTAAACTAGTCGAAATGGCTGTAGCCGATCGCCCAGTAGTCTCTCTGCTTTCCCGGAATGACGGTCATGAATTAACCATTAGGATTGGTTCTATCTCTAAAAATATCACCAAAATTGAATATGAACTCACCTACGATGCCGCTACCAACGGTTTAGAAATTGAAAAAGGTGCCACCGGCAGCATTGAACCTACTGATTTAGCCACCGGCTCTGCGGAAAGAAAAATACTTTTAGGCACTGAAAGCTGTACCTCCGGCTGTAAATATAGTTATGATAACAACGTCACCGGCGGTAATCTAAACCTAACTTTTACCACTCAAAACGGTCAAATTTCCACTTTTGATACTCCATTTATTCTCTTAAGTTCCGCTGAAATTAAAAAAACCGGAAAATTAGCGTGGACTGATGAAAATTATACTTACACTCCTAAATCAATTCCCGCCGGTACCTATTTTGTTGCTTTGGCAGACTATAAAAACGGCTCTTACATGGTCACTAACTCTTCTTCTCTTTAATGAATTATCACCTGCCGGTACTATTGCCGGAACTCATTAAATCTCTCGACCCTCAAAATGGTCAAATCTTTCTTGATGCCACCTTAGGCCACGCCGGTCATACCACAGAAATATTAAAAACTGGCGCCATTGTTTACGGTTTGGACCTTGATCCAAAAAATCAAAAAATAGCCATAGATAGGATAAAAGATTCCAATTTATCCGTCAATTTCCACCCTCTTAAAGGTAATTTCTCCCAAATATATTCCATTTGGAAAAAACAAATTAATCTCCCTCTCGATGGGCTTTTTGCTGATCTGGGCTTAAGTTCAAACCAACAATCAGGAGAAAACCGGGGTTTCTCTTTTTCCGATTCAAAATCATTAGACATGCGGCTTAATCCCCGCACTCAAAAATTAACTGCCGAGGAAATTATCAATACTTGGGATAAACAACAACTCTATGAAATTTTTACTAAATATGCCCAGGAAAAATTAGCCAAACCTCTAATATACGAAATTATTCAAGCCCGGCAACTGCATCCTATCAAAAATGGACTAGAACTGGGTCACATAGTTGAAAATTACTACCAAAAAAAACACTATTCTTTTCAACACCATCCGGCCACCAAAATATTTTTAGCCCTCCGCATTACCGTTAATCACGAATTTGATAACCTAAAAAAACTCCTCAACGCTTCATTAAAAATTACCAAAGAATCAGGAAAAATTGCTATTATTTCCTTTCACTCCGGGGAAGATAGAATCATTAAACAGTTTATTTCTCAACACCACCTAAAGTCTCAGAAAATACTTCCTACCCATCAGGAAATTAAAAAAAATCCGCTATCCCGTTCTGCCATTCTTAGAATTTACCAAAATCACTAATGCCCAATCGACTTTTATTAGCCATCGCTCTCGGTCTGATATTTTTTCAAATATTTTTTTCCATCTATTATTCCAGTCAAATGGTCACTTACAACCAAAAATACTCTGTTTTAGAAAAAAAGTATTCCGATTTAAAATATGAAAATGAAAGTCTTCAAATAGAATATGCCCACCAATACGCCATTAACCGAGAATAACCGTTCCAAAATTATTCTCCTTACCATTTATTTCTGTTTTATTGTAATTTTGGGCCGACTTTTTTATTGGCAAATTATTAAAGGTCAGGAACTTCGTGATCAAGCTACTTCACAAATATATAAACTTAACACCATTTTCCCCGAACAGGGTGAAATTCTCAGTTCTGATGGTTTTCCCCTAAGCTTAGGTTATACCTATTATAGTCTCTCTCTCTATAAACCTAATTTTCAACAATCACTTCCCCAAATCCTCTCCGAAATTAGTTCAGTTGAAGCCAGCTTTGCCACTGAAAATGCTACCTTTCTCGACAAATTTAATAATCCTGCTCAAAAATGGATGGATTTTATCAGTAAATTCGATCATGATCAAATGCAAAAACTTCAAAGTATTCCCGGAATTGAGTTCACTTTAAAACAAGCCCGACTTTATCCGGAAAAAGATCTGGCTATTAATATTATTCAAAGTCTGGAACGTTACTATCAACGGAAAATTTCCGGTCAAGTTGGTTTTACCCGTTCAGCAGTTGACGGCACTGGCGAAGATCTTTTGACCCACATCAACTGGCAAAAAAACGAAATCGATGGTCAAAATATCCAAACCTCAATTAATCGGCAAATTCAATTACTCTCCGAAAATGCCATCAAAGATGGTGTCGAAAAATATCAAGCGGATTCTGCTTCTATTATCATTATTAAACCCCAAAGCGGTGAAATTATGGCCATGGCTTCATTTGAAGCCAGTCCCTCTGCCACCACCAAAATTACCAATATTACTAACATTTTTGAACCAGGCTCAATTTTCAAACCTTTGGTTATGGCCGCTGCTCTTGATACCGGTAATTTGGACCGCAATTTTATTTGTGATCAATGCAGCCATCCCCGTCAAATTGGTCAATATACCATTAGTAATTGGGACAATGAACTTCATCCCAATTCCACGATTGACGATATTATTAAAAATTCTGACAACATCGGTATGACCTATGTTATGGATAAATTAACCATTAATAAATTCCTGGTCTATTTTCACAAATTGAAACTGGATCAAAAAACCGGGGTCGAACTTAGCGGCGAATCCATTTCTCCTCCAAAGACTTATTGGTCCGACATTGACATTGCTACCGCTGCTTTTGGACAAGGAATTGCCGTCAACCAATTACAAATGATCCAAGCCTTTAATACTATTGCTAATAATGGCCAAATAGTTAACGTTCATCTAAACCATCTTTCCCCAATTATTACTACTCCTGTATATAAAAATAACACCATTACTCAAATGAAAGGCATTCTTCATTACGCTGTCGAAAACAGTCCTGTAAACCAATTTAGGCCTAAAGACATGGATGTTTGTGCTAAAAGTGGTACAGCTCAAGTGGCTGTTCTAGGTGGCTATACCGATTCCAGTACTATTGGTTCCTATATCGGTTTTTCACCATGTGATAATCCCAAATTTACTATGATTATTACTATCAACAACCCTCGTTCTTCCCCTTGGGGTTCTTCCACAGCGGCTCCAATGTGGTTCGAATTAGCTCAAAAGTTACTGCCTTTGTTATAATTAAACCATTAAATGAATATTCAGCGCTTTAAAAACCTCTTTTGGCACCTTCCTCAAAGCATCTTTTGGAATTTTTACTACTCTTTTCCAAGCAGAAAATTAACTTTAATTGGAGTCACTGGAACTGACGGCAAAACCACCACCTGCACCTTAATGCAAAAACTATTGGAAAATAGCGGCCTTAAATGCGGCATTATCAGCACTTTGAGTGCCCAGGGTCTTCACACCACCAGTCCCGATCCCAAGGATATTCAAAAGATTCTCTTTGATTACCAAAAACAGGGTTTTACACATGTTGTTTGCGAAGTTACCTCCCATGCCCTCGACCAATATCGTTATTGGGGCTGTCACTTCAAAATTGGCATCTTTACTAATTTATCGCACGAACATTTAGATTACCACCACACTATCAATAACTATCTTAAAGCCAAAGCCAAATTATTTAGTCAATCAGATCTGGCTGTTATTAATCATGATGACCCTCTTTACTCTCAATTAAAATCTCTTATCTCCATTCCCTGTGTTGATTATGGCGTTAAAAATAAATCTGATTTCACTGCCACTGAAGTTAAAGTTGATTCTAAATTTCTAACTTTTAATATTAATCATCAAAAATTTACCACCGACAGTAACTACGAATACCAAATATATAATATATTAGCCTGTTATTCAGCATTTTCTAAGCTAAATCTCCATCCCCAGGTTTTTAAAGACACCATCCTTAATTTCCCTGAAACCAAGGGACGCCGGGAAAATGTGCTTATTGACCCCAAAATTAAAACTATCATCGATTTTGCTCATACTCCCAATGCCCTAAAAGTCACCCTGTCTTCACTAAAAAAACTTACTCCCGGCCGTCTTTTAGTGATTTTCGGTGCCACCGGTGGTCGTGATCAAAGTAAACGGCCAATTATGGGCGAAGTCGTCTCTAAACTGGCTGATATCGCCTTTATTACCGCCGATGATACCCGCCATGAAAAAATTGAAGATATTAATCGCCAAATAATTTCCGGTATTAATTCCAAAAAATCTTTCGCCGCTGATCCATTGAATCCAATTATTAAAAACCCTGAACAATTTTATTACTTTAATATTCCCAATCGTCAAGATGCCTTTAATTTAGCCGTCAAAATAGCCAAAGCCAATGATACTGTTGTCGCTTGTGGTAAAGGTCACGAAACCACCATTCTTCACGGCTCCACCGAATATCCTTGGTCCGAGGCCGAAGCTTTTAGAAGTGCTTTCCGTCTTAAAAATCAAAATGTTTAACATTAAAAACAACCTATCTACAGAGGAAAACTATCAAAATGGTCTTTTACCTCAGCGTAACCTTAAAGACACCTTTTATCAGGATGATAATTACTCATCCCGCTGCAATCTAACTAATCTTCAATTTTCCTCAGAAAACCGCCGAATTTTTAATAAAACTGCCAATTTTACTTTTAAAAGCCTCCCGCTTAAAGACTTTCAAAATTACACTCCTACTCTTCAGAAAAAACTTTTTGATTGGTCAAAAAAACTAGAGTGGGGAATTCCCGCCTCAACAATAAAAATCCTATTTAACGATCATATTTTTAATCATCTATATGTTTGGTCTGATGATAAGGGTCAAGAATCTGCTTATGCCCTATGTTATTTTTCCCCAAATTTCTCTCATATTGCCTATGTTTTTTATGATCCCAAATACGATCATCACGACCTGCCCATCAGATTATCCCTTCAGGTTATCAAAGATTCTTATGATCAAAAACTAAAATACTGTTACCTGGGCCGCTTTAACCCTGACACTAAATTAGGTTATTACAAACGTAATTTTCCTGCCTTTCAATATTTTATTAAGGGGCAATGGTTACCATATAATAAATAAATGCATATTCATATTTTAGGTATTGCTGGTTCTATGACTGCCTCTCTGGCTTTGGCATTACAAAAACAAGGTCACTTAGTCACTGGTTCAGATCAAGAAAAAATCTACCCGCCTTTTAGTCAGCAACTTAAAAAAAACCAAATTATTATCAATCAAACCGAAATTAATTCCGACATCGATTTAGCGATTATCGGTTCCTCATACCAATCTTTTGCCAAAACCAAAGCCGAATTTGAAGAAATCAAAACCCAAAAAATTCCCTATATTTCCGCTACTAACTATATCGCCAAAAATTTAATTAAAAAAAACTCTATCTTAATTGCCGGATCTTATGGCAAAACCACAACTACCGCCGCAGTTGCTTTTTTACTTCAAAAAGCTGGCCTAAAACCTAATTACCTGTTTGGTGGTCAAAGTTTAAATTTATTGCCTTCTTGTCAGTTTAACGATTCCGATTGGTCTGTCGTCGAAGCCGATGAATCTATCCACGGTTTAGATAAACAAGCTAAATTTCTCTATTATCCGGTAAAATATTTAATCTTGACAAGCGCCCAGTGGGAACATAAAGACAGTTATCAAAGTGAAACTAAAAATTTTCAAGCCTTTCAAAATTTAATTAAAAATATCCCCATTGATGGCCTTTTAATTTATAATCAGAATGATCCTTCGATTTTACCACTACTCACCTCTGCTAAATGTACAATTATTCCCTATAATTACACTAAAATTAAAAATAACTTAATCGGTGATTATAATCAAAATAATCTGGCCGCCGTCGAAACTCTGGCTCAAAATTTATCAATCCCATCCTCAGTCATTATCAAGACTTTTTCACAATTTAAAGGCATTAAACGTCGTCTTCAACTTTTAGTTACTCATCAAAATATTGTTTTTTTTGATGACTTCGCTCAAAGTGCTAACCGAATCGAAGCTACAATCAATGCCCTCCAAAAAAAATATCCCAGCTCCCCAACCAAGGTTTTTTTTGAAGCCCATGCCTCTTTTATTCAACATCCCCAAAATCTTTTAGAATTAAAAAATGCCTTTAAAAACTGTTCAGAAGTCGTGATTTATCGTCTAAACTTTTCTATTAAAAATTCTTTTCGTCTTTCCGCTAAAGATTTTCTAACCAATATTTCTCATAGTCTATATTTACCATTACCAGAATCAGTTTTAGATCATTATAAAAATAGCCTTAAATCAGGGGATATTTTAATTCATTTTAGCTCTGGCGGTTTAGAAGGTCAAAAAATTTTTAAAAAAATTATTAATTTAATCTCCAAATAATTTATGTCTAAATACATTATTAATGGTGGTCAATCTCTTAATGGTGAAGTTTCCATTCGTGGTGCCAAAAATGCTAGTTATAAACAAATAATTGCCTCACTTCTATCAGACGAAAACACTAATCTTTATAATATTCCCCAAATTTCCGATGTTAAAATTACCGAAAGTATTGCCCAAAGTTTAGGTTCAAAAATAATCAGAACCGGCGAACACAGTCTTAGTATCCAAACCCAAAAAATTACTTCTACTGTTGTTCCTCACGGCACCGGTGAAAAATCCCGAACCTCATTTATCTTTGCTGCCCCACTATTGGCCAGAAACGGCCAAGCCACAATTCCTGCTCCTGGCGGTGATCGTCTCGGTGCTAGACCCCTAGATCGCCTTTTTGATTGTTTTACCACTATGGGAATTAATACCGAATTTAAGGATGATTTAATGATTTTCACCACTCAAAAGATCACTGGTACCCACTACATTTTTAATAAACCCAGCCATACCGTCACCGAAGTTGTTGTTATGATCGCCGCCTTGGCCACAGGACAAAGTATTTTTGAAAACACTGCCATGGAACCGGAAATTGATGATCTTATCACTATGCTCAATTCCATGGGCGCCGATATAAAACGTCAAAAAGACAACCCTAAAACCATCATTATCAATGGTGTCTCTCACCTTCATGGCACCAGTCACCAGGTAATTTCTGACCGCAACGAAGCCATTACTTTTGCTTGTGCCGCTCTAGCCACCAAAGGATCCATTAATATTTTACGAATTAATCCTAAAATTATTCAAACATTTTTGCAAAGTATTGAAAAAATGGGAGCCAAAGTTGACGCCGGAACTGACGAAGTAACCGTCTCCTGGCAAAAACAATTAATCGCCATCGACATCACCACCGGTCCCGAACCTGGCTTTATGACCGATTGGCAGGCAATTTTTTCTGTTCTCTTAACCCAAGCCATCGGGGTCAGTAACGTCATTGAGAGAGTCTATCCTTCTCGTTTTCAACATCTTCAATTCCTAAATCAAATGGGTGCCAAAACCCAACAATACAATCCAAAAATAGCCAATCCTAAAGAATATTATGAATTTAATCCTGACACTGATAAACCAGAATATTTTCATGCTGTTAAAATCTATGGACCAGTTAAATTAAAAGCCGCCAAGCTCAGTATTAATGATTTACGTGCTGGAGCCTGCGTTACCTTGGCTGCCCTTACGGCCATTGGAGAAAGTACCATAGATAATGTGGAATATATCGAAAGAGGTTACGAAAAACTCGCTGACCGTCTTTGTTCTTTAGGTGCTAATATAAAATATATCAAAACATGATTCACTTATACTTAGGCCTTCTTTTATTTTCTTTCATCACCACCAGTATTTTGGTGGTTCCTTTTATTAATCTTCTTTATAAACTTAAATTTCAGCGTCAAAAACAGGTCACCCTTGATTTTCAAAACAAAAATACCCCCATTTTTGACAAATTTCACGCTCAAAAAAGTGGCACTCCAGTCGGTGGGGGATTACTGATTATTCTGGCCGTTTCAGTTCTCTTCCTTTGTCTTTTTCCACTTTTAAAAATGTCCCGAATTTTTATTTCCAGTAATTACCACCTTATCAACGAAATCACCATTATCTTTTTTACCTTTATCAGTTTTGGTTTATTAGGTCTCTATGATGATGTCCTTAAATTCTTTGCCTTTCCTAAAACTGGTTTCTTCGGCCTTAGAATGAAATATAAATTATTACTTCAAATAATTTTGGCGGCTATTACCTCCATATTAATTTATTACCAACTTGGCATCAATTTTATTTATCTGCCTTTTATTGGTGCCGTTAGTTTGGGTTTTTTCTATATTCCAATTTCTACTATTATAATCACGGCTTTTGCCAATTTTTTTAATATTAGTGATGGTTTAGACGGCCTATCCTGCGGTGTTTTAATGATTTCACTTTTTGCTTTCTGGATTCTCGCTAGCACTTCCCTTGACACCCCGATTTCCTTATTTTTGGCTCTGTGGATCGGTGCTTTAATTGCTTTTCTTTACTTCAATGTTTTCCCAGCCCGTCTCTGGCTCGGCGACGTCGGTTCCCTTTCTTTTGGAGCCACCTTCGCTGTTATTGCCTTACTTTTAGGAAAAATAGTTCCACTAGTCATTGTTGGTTTGCCTTTTATTATCGAAGGTCTCAGCAGCGCCATTCAAATCTTTAGCAAAATCTACCTTCATAAAAAGGTTTTTCCGGCCGCTCCTATCCACCTCACCTTACAAAAATTAGGTTGGGAAGAGCCAAAAATTGTTTTCCGAGCCTGGCTCGCCACCTTTATATTAGCTATTTTTGGACTATGGTTGGGACTAAATTAGAAGATCTCCGTTCTGAAATTTTAAAATATATTGGCATTCCCTACCATACCAATCGTCCCAAAAAAATTTCTCCAAATGCTGTCGATATCGGCAAAGGCAATGCCAAAGAAATTGCCTTAAAAACCATAGAATTAGCTAATCTTCAAAATATAAAATTAGTCAATTTAAGCCCCCAGCAAATTTATAATTTTCAGAAAAAAAATAAAATTGGTATCGATTGTTCCGGTTTAATTTGTCACCTCTTAAATTTTTATTTCGATACTAAATTAAATGTCCGCCACACTTCTGCCGACATGTTAACTTCCTCGCCACTTTCCCAAAAAATAGATTTTAAAGATTTAAAAACTGCCGACTTAATCCGTCAAAAAAATGGCCATCACACTCTTTTTATCATCGAAAAAATCGGTAACAAAATCATTTACGTCGATTCCTCGTTAACCGGTCGTGGTGTCCGTTACGGCGAATTCGACATCACCGATAAAAATTTCCCAAACAATGGGGCTTTTCGATTAAATTTATCCTAAATACTGGTATATTTTCTTAGTAATCTTTGACGCTTCAATTTGCTCCGGAGAATTTTTTATTCTTTGTCGATAAAATTCTGCCACCATCAATTTTTTATAATCAAATATTTTTTCAGTAAATTCAATTCCAAACAAATGGTCATATTCATGTTGAATTACTCTCGCTAAAATCCCATCGCCAGTTAATCTAAATTTTTTCCCATTTAAATCAAAAGCCTCAATAGTGATTTCTTTGGCTCTTTTAACCGGCCCAAATAAATTACCATGTAAAACACTGCCACAACCTTCGTAAATAATATTTTCTTCCTTAGAAAACTCAATTATCACTGGGTTAATATAAACCCGTAATTCATCAACCTGATCCTTTGGCCTATCTTTAGTCTCTCTTGGTTCCGTCACAAAAATTTTCCAATTTTCTCCAATCTGTGGAGCCGCTATACCCACTAATCCATTTTCGTGCATTGTATCCACTAAATCAGTCACCACCTGTCTCACTTTTAAATCACTAAAACCACTTACAGCCTTATTTTCTGCTTTTAATCTCAAATCTCCAATTTGGATTGTCTCTCTTACTGCCATTATTTTTCCTCAATCAATTCTCTGTATTTTAAGGGGTTAATTGATAATATTTCCACCTCAGTGCCGCATTCTTGGCATTCTAAAATATCGCCAACAGCCATCGTTTCACTTTTAATTTCACTTTGGCAATCAGGACAAATAACTTTATTATTAGTGTCATTCATAAATATAAGCTAAAATATAACTAAGCTATTATATGACACCCTTAACTAAAATCGATAATCTTTATTTTAAACGTGAAGATCTTAACCCTACGGGCTCGGCTAAAGATCGGGCCTTGCCTTCTCAAATTCAAAATCTAATTAAAAATAATTTCTCTACCGCCGTCATTTCCTCAACCGGCAACGCTGCCATTTCCGCCTCCTATTACTGCCAGCAGGCCAATATTCCTCTCACCATTTTTGTCTCTCCAAAAATTAGTCAAAACAAGTTATCCCTAATCAAAGGTCATATTATTCAAACTCTTCAACCAATTAGCGACGCTATCAAATTTTCCAAAGCCAATCATGCTTATTTACTGCGTCAATCCACCGACCCCAGCGCTCAAATTGGTTATGGTGAAATTGCCAAAGAAATTTTAAAACAGCTTCCTCAAATTACCAGTCTTTTTATTCCCGTCGGCAGTGGCACCACCCTTCTTGGTATTGCCAAAAAATTACCTGATACCATTAAAATCTTTGCCGTTCAACCCGCTGCCAACCCTACCATCTGTAGTGTTTTCACCTCTCAATACACCCTAGAAACCGAAACCATCGCTGCCGCCCTCAGTGTTAAATATCTGCCTCTTAAAAATGAAATAATTAGAATCATCAAAAAACACCAAGGTTCCGGTTTGATTGTTTCCAATCAGGAAGCCATTAATTGTCTTGACTTTACCAAACAAATTTCTCTTTCCCCTGAATCTGCTTTAACTATTGCCGCCTATCAACAAATTAAAAATAGTCCTGAAGTAGGGGACTATCCTGTTATTCTTTTAACTGGTACCAAGCGATGAATTATTTAGAAAACCTCTTAAAAAATTCCGGATTTAATTTTTATTTTTTAGTCGTCGATAAATTTTTAGATATCTCTTTACCTCAATTGCCAAATTTTCATTCTTTATTTCAGAATAATCTAAAAATAAAAAATAGTGGTTTTCTTCTTTCCCAAAAAAAAATTCAAAATCAAATTAAATCATCTTCTAAAATAATTATTATTCCCTTTAAACCCTCCGCCAAAATTGAAAATCTTTGCCAAAAAAATCATTGGCTTTTGGCCGCCAACCCCGCCAAAATTAACCGTCTTTTAGAAGACAAAGTCAAATTTTTTGAATTATGTTCCCAAAATAATCTGCCAATCGTACCAGCGTTTATTTCTCCTTTCACATTAGAATCCTTTCAAAAATCTCAACAATTTTTTGGTCAAAATATTGTTATTCAAACCCACTTTGGCTGGGCCGGCAACAGTACTCATCAATTTAATAATTATGATTCCGCCAAAAATTTAATTCCTCAAAATACTTTGGCTAAATTTTCCCCACTACTTAGCAATTCTTACTCTCTTTTAAATAATTGCTGTCAAACTAAAAACGGTTTAATTCAAAGTCCGCCCGCTTTACAATATACCGGTCTTTCCGAATTAACCACTAATCCTTTTGCCACCGTCGGCCGTCAATGGCCCTCCATGACTTCAATAGAAATTCAGGAAAAAATCCAAAAAATTACCGCCGATTTTTCTGAAAAAATTTTAAAACCCCTAAATTATCGTGGTTTTTTTGGTTTAGATTTCATCGTTCAAAATAATCAAGTTTACCTCCTGGAATGTAATCCTCGTCTGACCGCTTCTTTTGCTTTTTATACTCAAATCGAATTAAAAAACCATCTAACTCCACTTTTTTATTTTCACCTGGCTGAATTTTCTAATTTAAATTATTCAATCGATATTAATGAAGAACAAAAACGTTTTTATAATCAAAATCTAATTGGCTCCGAAATCACTCTTCGAAATCAACAGGGAACTACCATCAAAAAATTAAATCGATTTGAAATCTTTTCTTCATCAACCTCCCCAGTCATTATTAACCCCCAAATCTTGGCTGAAATTAAAACATGAAACTTTCCCTCACCTTTGTTTACACCATAGTTTTGTCTATTATTGGTCTTCTCTTTATTTCCTCCGCCTCTCTTTTTGAAGCTGAAAAAACCCTCGGTGATCCATATTTTTTCCTCAAAAAACAAATTATTTGGCTTGTTTTAGGTTTAATTTGCCTTTTAATTACCTCACGTCTCAAAATAAGTTTCTTTATGAATAATTCCTTTCGATTTTATGCCCTAACTTTGGTAACTCTGGTTTTAGTCCTAATCCCCGGAATTGGTGTCAAAGTTCTTGGTGCCCGACGCCAAATCGATCTTGGTTTTTTTAATTTTCAACCTTCGGAACTCTTTAAACTAGCCGCCGTTATTTTTTTCTCTTACTTATTCTCACTTCCAGACAAAAGAAATCTTAAAAATCTAGCCATCTATTTGTTTTTGCCTTTATTTTTAGTTATTGCCGAACCAAATTTAAGCACCACCGTCATGATTGCCGCCATTGTTATCAGCATTTATTATCTTTCCGGTGCTGAAATCACCAGTCTTTTTTCCGCCGGCTTCGTCATTACTATTTTAAGTTTGGTTCTTATTTTACTTTCTCCCTACCGTCTAGCCCGGGTTAAAACTCTTTTGAATCAACAGACCAACACCGATCTTAGCTATCACAGCGAACAATTAATTTTGTCCCTAGCTTCAGGAGGATTTAACGGTAAAGGTTTCGCCAATTCCGATCAGAAATACAAATTTTTACCTAAAATCAGCACTGATTCTATTCTGGCCGTCATTGGGGAAGAAACCGGCTTTATTGGTTTAGCCCTAATTACCTATCTTTTTCTACTTCTAATTTCCCGTTTAATCAAAATATCCCAAATCACCCCCGATTCTTTCGAAAAACTCTTAGTCAGCGGTATCGCCTGTTGGATAGCCTATCAAGGTCTTATTAATTTTGCCGCTATTGTCGCCCTAATTCCTCTTACCGGTATTCCCTTTCCCTTTGTTGCTTATGGCGGTTCTTCTCTAATTTCCCTTTTTGCCGCCATTGGTTTGGCTTTAAACATAGAAAAAAAATATCCCCAATTGCTATACTCAAAGCATGATCAAGAGTCAAAAAGTAATCATCACGGGCACCCATCTCACTCCCGCCGTTGAATTTATTCATCAACTTCAACAGGATCGAGACTATGATTGGAAAATCTTTTATTTCGGCCGTCATTTTAACTCCAGTGTTACCAAGACTCCCTCAATTGAATCAAAAATTATCCCCAAAATGGGGGTAAAATTTTATGCCTTCGATTCAGGAAAACTTGACCGCCGTTGGCTACCAAACACCCTCATGGGCCTTCCCCATATTTTTCAGACCTTTTGGCAAGTCTACCGAAACCTCCAGGAAATTAAACCCAAATACGTTGTCTCTTTTGGTGGTTATCTCTCGGTACCGGTCATTTTTGCCGCTTATCTCCAAAAAATTCCTTGCCTAACTCACGAACAAACTTCAACTTTAAGTTTATCCACTAAAATTAATAGTCTCTTTTGTCAAAAAGTGGCTTTATCTTTTCCCATTGCCAATAATTCTTCTAAATATGTCTTTACCGGTAATTTACTTCGTCAGGAAATATATTCCACCGATTCTAAATTATTTAAAAACTTAACTTCAGAAATCAAAAAATATCCTCTAATTTTTCTCACTGCTGGTAACCAAGGTTCCCATCACCTAAACTCAATTTTAAAACATATTTTACCCACTCTTACACCAAAATATACAATAATTCATCAGTGTGGTGAAAATGATTTTTCCACCTTTTCAAAATTAAAATCACATTACCAACACTATCTTCCATATAAATATATCGAATCACTTGATATCGGTTGGGTTCTTCATTATAGTCGAGTTGTTATCTCCCGCTCAGGAGCCAATACCACCCAGGAATTAATGGCTTTGAACAAAAAATGTGTTCTGATTCCTCTGCCACTTAGTCAACAAAATGAACAAATTAAAAATTCCCTTTATCTGAAAAAGAAATTTCCTCAAGGTACTATTATTATAAAAGATTCGGAACTTTCAGCAGAAAACTTACTTCTAGCCATCAACACACTTTTCAAAGTTACTGCTAAAAAACATTTAATAAACCCACAAAAAAACCTTAAGCTATTAAATCTCCTCAAAAGGCTCTAAAATTAACTATGCAGCATTTTAAAACCATTAATTGTCTTGATATCGGAACCTCAAAAATTACTATTTTAATCGGCCAGTTTTCTGAAACTGAAAATAAAATAAATATTGTCGGTGTCGCCTCACTTCCGGCTTTAGGTTTTAAAAAAGGCCAAATTATTAACCTGGAACAAGCCTCAAAAACCATCACTGAATGCATCGAATCTGCCGAAAGAATGGCAGGAATTCAAGTAAATCATGCCTTTATTTCTCTAACCGCTCCCCATTTTGAATGCCTCAACACCAAAGGTGTTACCGCTGTTTCCGGAGTCAACGGAGAAATTTCCGAAACAGATATTGAAAGGGCAGTTGAAGCTGCCAAAGCCATTTCCCTTCCGGCAAACAAAGAAATTGTTCATATTATCCCCCGGCTTTATACTGTCGATGGCCAAGAAGGAGTTATTGACCCCATCGGTATGAACGGCGTTCGCTTGGAAGTTGAAACCCACTTAATCATTGCTTCCACTCCGGCTCTAAAAAATCTCTACAAATGTCTTGAAGGCATTGGCATTAAAGTTGATTCACTTATTTATTCCGGCCTTGCCGCCGCCAAAGCCTGTCTTAACGACACCGAAAGGGAATTAGGTGTTGCTCTGGTCGATATTGGGGGCAGTAATACCACTATCACCGTTTTTCAAGAATCATCGCCTGTTTTTTCCGGAGTTATTCCCCTTGGAGCTAACAATATTACCAATGATCTGGCCATCGGTCTCCGTTTATCATTGGAAGATTCTGAAAAAATTAAAATCAAGCTTAAATCCTACGCTGACAAAAAAGGTTTCGAAGATGAAATTGAATTGATTCACTTAGGAATCATCAGTGAAGATAAGAAAAAGATTTCTTTTTCTACCACTGTCAACGGCATCATTAAAGCCCGATTGGAAGAGATTTTTCGTTTTATCGCCCAACAAATCAAAGAATACGGTTTCCAAAATACCATTCCGGCCGGAATAGTATTAACCGGCGGCGGAGCTCAAAGTATTCTGGCTAAAGAAGTTTGTAATCAAGTTATTTCTTTGCCTGTCAGAATTGCTGATACCCCCCGTCTTGGCGGTTTAGTTGATGATATTACCAATCCGGCCTTTTCCAGTGCCATCGGCACCCTTCTATATTTTCAGGACACCAAAATCAACCCCAAAAATACCTCCAATAGTAAAAAATTTAAAGCCTCATTTGATGGACTCTTTGGTCGGCTTAAAAATTTTATTGAACCTCTTTTACCCTAAATTATGGCATTAATTAAAACACTTACAGGCCAATTTGCCAAAATAAAAGTCATTGGCGTCGGCGGCGGCGGCAACAATGCTGTCAATTCCATGATTTCCCAAGAGGAAATTAAAGGTGTCGATTTTATTGCAGTTAATACCGATTCACAGGCACTTTTAAATTCCCTAGCCCCCATTAAAATTCAAATTGGTGAAAAAATTACTAAAGGTTTAGGCGCCGGTGGTGATCCCACCATTGGTCAACAGGCCGCCGAAGAATCCCGGGAAAGAATTAAAGAAGTTCTTGAAGGCACTGATATGCTTTTTATTACCGGTGGTATGGGTGGAGGCACTTGTACCGGCGCCGCCCCAATTATCGCTGAAATTGCCAAAAAAGAATTGGGTATTTTAACTATCGGTGTAGTCACTAAACCATTTTTATTTGAAGGCACCCGTCGCATGAGTCGGGCCGATGAAGGTTTATCCCGTCTTCGTCAACATGTTGATACCCTAATCGTTATTCCTAATCAAAGGGTTATGGAAGTGGTTAACTCCCAATCCACTTTACTTGAAGCTTTTAAAGTGGCTGATTCTGTTTTGACCAAAGGGACCAAAGCTATTGCTGATTTAATTACCACTCCCGGTTTAATTAACCTTGATTTTGCCGATATCAAATCCATAATGAACAATGCCGGTTCTGCCCTGATGGGTGTTGGCGAAGCTGACGGCCCGGACAAAGCTAATAAAGCTGTAGAGGCTGCTATCGATTCTCCCTTAGTTGAGGTCAATATCGATGGGGCCAGGGGAGTGCTCATCAATATCACCGGTGGACCCGACCTCACTATGTCAGAGATCGAAGAATCAGCCAAAACTATCACTGCCCACGTCGCTCCCGATGCTAATGTTATTTTTGGTGCCTCAATTGATCCCAATCTTAAGGACAAAATTAAAATAACCGTTATTGCCACTGGCTTTGACCCCAACAAAAATTCAGCCTATTCCAATTACAAAAAACCTCTTTCTTTACAAAAAACATTTTTAGACACCGAAACTCAAAATTTAGAAAATGTTTCAGAAGATGATTCTGAAAAACCAGCTCCACTAGATCCGCAACTCCAAAGTTTACTAAATGATCAGCAAATTCCTCCCGGTCTCGATATTGAAAACGAGTTCGACATTCCCGCCTTTTTGAGAAAAAATAATTAGAATTTTATCCAACAACCTTATTATTTTGACGTCTTAGCAATACAACGTCATATAAATTGTTATCTAAACTTTTAAATCTTCTAATAATATCTTCAGTATTATCAGTCTTTACACTCATACAATAACCGGGACGGTGGGAAACCAAAACTCGATTTTCCGGTTCAATCACAACTATATGCAATAAAACGTTCTTTCTTCGTCCAATAAGCTCTTTTTTACAAATAAGTCCAATCGCTTCAGCCTGATCTAAGTCATCAACTGTTTCTAATTCTTTAAAATGGGAAATAGGATACGTTGGTTCAATATACCTTTCTAAAGATTGCAAACCAAGTCGAAAATAAGCATATGAGAGACAATTAGTTTTATGCCTTTCCATAGGCAAATTGTATCATAGTATTGTTTGTTGTATAATACCCTCAATGTTATCTTTTAATCAAAAAATTATTAAATAGCTCCGATTTTTCTCGGAGCCGTATCAATCCCGCACCTGCGGGATTTTTTATATTAAAATAGACTATGGCATATTTTAAAGACCTTCCTAATACTCCCGATTTTCCCCAACAGGAAAAAGAAATTCTGGCTTGGTGGCAGAAAAACGATATTGTCAATCAATATCTTCACAAAAATGATTCTGCCAAAAAAACTTTTTCTTTTATCGATGGTCCCATCACCGCCAATGCCCCCATGGGCGTTCATCACGCCCGCGGCCGCACCCTTAAAGACGTTTTTCAGCGTTTCAAAAATGCCCAGGGATTTGCAGAAAGGTTTCAAAATGGTTTTGACTGCCAGGGTCTTTGGGTTGAAGTCGAAGTCGAAAAAGAAAACGGTTTTAATTCCAAAAAAGACATCCAAAATTTTGGTCTGGAAAACTTTACCAATGCCTGTCTCGCCCGCGTCGATAAATTCAGTAAAATTCAAACTGAACAATCCGTTCGTCTTGGCATGTTTATGGACTGGCCAAATTCCTATTACACCAATTCCAAAACCAATAATCTCTATATTTGGCATTTTTTAAAAAATGTCTGGCAAAAAGGCTGGTTAATTAAAAGAAAAAGCGCCACCACCTGGTGCCCCCGCTGCGAAACCGGTCTATCTCAACATGAAGAGGCCGACGGTTACCAAATGGACACTGATACTTCCGTCTTTTTAAAATTTAAATTAAGTGACCGTGATAACGAATATGTTTTGGCCTGGACTACCACCCCTTGGACTCTCTCAACTAATGTTTTATTAGCCATCAACACTGATTTTGAATACGTCAAAGCCAAATCTGAAAATCAAATTTTATATCTAGCTAAAGATTCTGCCGATAGATTGGGATTAACTGATTATGAACCAATCGACGCTAAAACTTTATTAAATTTGAAATACGACTCTCTCTATAATATTCCCGCTCAAGAGGGAGTTAAACACTATATTACCGAATGGGACCAAGTTAATACTTTGGAAGGTACCGGTGTGGTTCATATCGCTCCCGGCTGTGGTCAAGAAGATTTTGAATTAGGCAAAAAATTAAATGCCGATATGTTGTCACCTCTGACTGAAAACGGTCATTTTGGCGAAGGTTACGGCGCTCTAACCGGCAAATACGCCCACGATGTTAACGAGGAAGTTTTTGAATATTTAAAATCAATTAACGCTTTATTTAAGACCGAATCTATCACCCATCGTTACCCTCACTGCTGGCGCTGCAAAACCAAATGTCTCTTTCGACTAGAAGACAATTGGTATATCAACAGTGATGAAATTAGGCCTCTTCTAAAAGAAGCCGCCAAAAAAGTCGATTGGCACCCCAAATATACCGGCCGCCGCATGCAAAACTGGCTCGACTCCATGGAAAATTGGATGATCAGTCGGAAACGTTTTTACGGTCTGGCACTGCCTTTTTATGAATGTGATTGTGGTCAGCTTACTGTGGTTGAAAATTTAGAAGAATTAAAATCTTTGGCCGTCGATCCAAAAAAAGTTAATGAATTAAAATCTATTCATCGTCCCTGGATCGACGCCATTGAAATAAAATGCCCTAAATGCGGTAAAAACGTTAAAAGAATCACTGACGTTGGTGACGTCTGGCTTGATGCCGGCGTTGTCCCTTTTTCTACTCTTAAATATCTTGAAGATAAAAAATATTGGCAAAAATGGTTCCCGGCCGACATGGTTTTGGAAATGACCGAGCAAATCCGTCTTTGGTTTTATTCCATGCTCTATTTCAGCGTCACTCTAGAAGGAATTCCTCCTTATAAAAGTGTGGTCACTTATTCTGAGGTCCGTGACGAAAAAGGGGAACGGATGAGTAAAACTAAACACAATGGTGTTCCTTTTGAAGAAGCCATCGATAAAATGGGTGCCGACCCTATGCGTTGGCTTTATTGTCAACAAAAAGCCTACACCAGCGTTAATTTTGGCTATAATATTGCCGATCAAGTTAAGCGCGATTTTCTGTTAATTCTCTGGAATTCCTATCGTTTCTTTACTCAGCACGCCAATCTGGAAAATTGGCAGCCCTCTGATTTTAACCCAGAAAATTTATCCCACCCTATAGATAAATGGTTATTATCCCGCCTTTACCACACCATTGAAATTTCTACCAAAAGTCTTGAAAAATTCAACACTTCTAAAGTTACTGAAACTGTTCAAAATTTCGTCACCGATTTATCCACTTGGTACATTCGCCGCTCCCGCGATCGCGGTGACAATTTTGAATTTTTATTTTTTATTTTTGATAACCTTTCCCGTTTAATGGCACCATTCACGCCATTTTTGAGTGAAACTTTTTACCAAAATTTACATCAAAATTCTTCGGTTCATCTTCAGCCCTGGCCGGAATTTGATAAAAAATTTATTGACCAAAATTTAGAAAAAGACATGAATCTAGTCAGAAATCTTTGTCAGTTAGCCCACGCTCAAAGACAATTGGCAAATATTAAAATTCGTCAGCCTTTGTCTAATTTAGATATTCACTGTCCCAGTGAATTAAGTCCCGAATTATTGGCAATTATTGCTGATGAAGTCAATGTTAAAAAAGTTAACATTACTAAAATTACCGAAAACACTGAAGTAATTTTAGAAACAACTATCACTCCGGAATTGGCCACTGAAGGTGAATATCGCGATTTTGTCAGAAATGTCCAAGTTTTAAGAAAAACTCAAGGTTTACAAGTTCAGGACCATATAAAAATTATCGCCCCCGCCTGGCCCAAAAACTTCGAAACACAGATACTTGAAAAAACTTTGGCTGATTCTATCGAAATTGGGGACACTCTCAGTCTTAGTAAAACTTCATGAGAAAAAATCTGTCACTACCTTTAATCATCGGGCTGATCGTTCTTTGCAGTCTTAACTTGTTAATGGTTTCTTCTTTGGCCCCCCAACTTTTATTTAAACAAATTTTGGCTTGGTTTATTGGTATTGTCCTTTTCTTTATCGGTACTCAAATCAATCCAAAACAAACTTACCCACAAAGATGGGTAATTTTTGCAATATCATGTTTTTTTCTGCTTTTACCGTTAATCCTCGGCCAGTTTACCCGAGGCTCACGACGTTGGTTATACATTGGTAATTCTTCGATTCAACCCAGTGAAATTGTCAAACCGGCTCTAATGTTATTTTTAGCCACGACTTCGCAACCTTTATTTTATTTAATTCCAGTAGGTATTATTATGCTTCAACCAGATTTAGGGAGTGCCATTACCGTCTTGATTATGATTATTCCTATAATCTTATATAATAAAAAACTGCTTAAATTAAGCCTAATAGTTGGCATTACTTTATTAATTCTTTCGCCACTGGTATACAAGTTCGGTCTAAAAACTTATCAACAGCAAAGAATTACCCATTTTCTTGAACCTAGCACTGATCCTCTCGGCCAAGGTTACAATTTAATTCAATCTCAAATAGCTATCGGTTCCGGAGGTTTTTTTGGCAAAGGCTACCGTCAAGGCACCCAAGCCCAATTGCTATTTTTACCCGAAAAACACACCGATTTTATTTTTGCTGCCACCACTGAAGAACTGGGTTTATTCTCAGTTTTGTTAATCATCGCCGCCTACTTCACCATTATCAAAACTCTTTTTAATAAAGCTTTCCAAACCACCAATAATTTACCTCTTTTTCTGTTCACCCTAGGCATTGCTTTCGAAATCTGGGCCCAAACTTTTATCAATATCGGCATGAATCTCGGACTGCTACCGGTCACTGGTATTCCTCTACCCTTTATGTCAGTTGGTGGTTCCTCTCTCATGGCCTTACTTTTTTCTTTAGGTATTATTTACTCTGCGTAAAAAAAATACCCTATGATATAATCGAAAAGTATGAAATACGCGGTAATTGCCATTTCTGGCACCCAATACAAAGTTGAAGAAAATCAGCTTATTACAGTTGATAAACTTGACCCAACTCTTAAATCCACTGATCAGGTTCTTTTAACCGTCAATGACGACAAAGTTACAGTTGGCACCCCCACTGTTAAAGGTGCCTCGGTTGATTTTGAAATCGTTCGTGATTATCAAGGTGAAAAACTTCGAATCTCTGTTTTTAAAGCCAAATCACGCTACCGAAAAACTCACGGTTTCCGCGCTCAATTAACTGACATTAAAATTACCAAAATTAATCTTTAAACACTATGGCACATACCAAATCTCAAGGTAAAACCAATCAAAAATCTAATCGTCCCGGACAAAGACGTGGTATAAAAAAATTCGGTGGCCAAAAAACCGAAGTTGGTCAAATTATTGTCCGTCAAGTTGGCTCTAAATTTCACTCCGGTGTCGGTACCAAACAAGGTAAAGACTTTACCATTTACGCTATGCGTCCCGGTATTGTTAAATTCTTCAAGAAATTAGGTAAAAAATTTGTCTCTGTGGTTAAAGCCGAACCTAAGGTAAAAAAAATTGAGAAAAAAGTAACTGAAAAGACAGTCGAAACACCCATCAAAAAAGTCGTCAAGAAAACTGTTAAAAAAACAGTTTCCAAAAAATAACCTATGGCAAAAACCAAAACGCCTGAAATAAGTTTTCAAGCTTTAGCCGCTCATGAAGAATTTGTTGGATTAACTTCGATTCCTGCTACCGATTTAATTAAACGTCTTCACCAAAATAAGCAAATAGTATCGATTAGATATACCCACGATGGAGAACAAATTTTAACAGAAAAAGTTATCGCTGAATCTGTTCCTGAAATCAAAAATAATATCTGATATATTTCATCTCTCTTTTTTCACAAGGGTTTTCATAGTAGTCTTATTCTATGAAAGATGTCACTCAAATCCCTACCAACCAGTTAGAACCAAATCCACTTCAGCCCCGCGGTATCATTAACAATGACTCAATTTCGGAATTAGTCGAATCCATCCGCGAACATGGCATTTTGGAACCCTTAATTATTGCTCAAACCCCGGCTGGCTATCAAATTATTGCCGGTGAACGACGTTGGCGCGCGGCTCGTATCTTAAAATTACCCTATGTTCCGGCAATTATTAAAAAAACTTCTCCCCAACAAATGTTGGAAATGGCCATTGTGGAAAACGTCCAACGTAAAGATCTTAATCCTATCGAAAGAGCCAAAGCCTTTTTAAGATTAAAAGAAGAATTTAATCTTGACAATCACGCTATTGCCAAAAAAGTTAGCAAAAGTGTTCCCTACGTCATTAACGTCCTAAAACTACTTACCCTGCCTGATGCCTTAAAAGACGGCTTACTCTCCGGAATCATCTCTGAAGGTCACGCTAGGGCCCTCTCCGGCATTGGCGACACGCGATTGATGATCGAGGCCTACAAAATTATTCTTAAGGAAAAAGCCTCTGTTCGCCGAGCTGAAGAAATCGCCAGGCGAATGCGTCAAAAAATCGAAGAAGGCCTGGTTCCTATCAACAAAGAAAATATTCCTCAATTCTTAAAATCGCGTTTAGATACCATCAGTAGCGATTTAGAGTCAGTTTTTGACGATAAAACCACCAAGGTCAAAATTTCCCAAACCAATATTTATACCCGGGTCACTTTCCAATTCCGCGGCCCCATCGAAAAACGTTTTACTGAATTAAGTGAACTTTATAAACAAGTTTGTCAGAAGGATTTAAAACCGGACAGTGGGAACTAGACCAATTAATTTAATTGGCCAATAAACAAAAAAAGCTCTACCCACAATTGAATCCCGTCTTATTGGTCCAAACTCCCTACCATCCCGTGAATGGGACCTGTTATCTCCAAAAACTAAATAATTACCAGCCGGCACCGTCACCTCCACCCCTTCCTGACAATAAGATCCTGAGTCAGTCACAAAGTCAGCCGGTATCCAACTTTGATCTAATAACTGGCCATTTAAATAAACCTTTTCACCCTCAACTTTTACCTTATCACCGGGTAAACCAATTATCCTTTTGATGTATTCGCACTCATCGGCTGAACAGGGTTCAGAAGGCGGGGCTTTAAAAACTATCACTTGACCTCTTTGAGGACTGGAAAATTGATAAGTTAATTTATCCGTCAGCAAATATTCTCCATCTGTAAAATTTGGCACCATAGAACTACCGCTGACCTGATTTGGTTGAACTACGAACAAATAAAGCAACACAAACACCGACAAGGCCAAAACAATTGACTGGACAAATTCTAAAATAAAATTACCTAAAGAAAAAGCATTTCTAAATTTCATAAATGAGTTTATAACTTTTTCAAATTCGGCACAATGCCAAGGATGGTTCCAACCATTTTCTTCCGTCCTTTTCTATTAGTTCACTAGCCTCTTTTGGACCCCAACTGCCTTTGGAATAAATATTAATTTTGGCATTTTTAGCTAATAAAGCATCAATAAATTTCCATTGCGACTCCACTTCCACCGCATCATTAAAATAAGTTTGTTCGCCATTGATCGCATCCATCAATAATTTTTCATAAGCCTCACTTAATTTTCCTAATTGATGATAACAAAACTGCATACTTCCCTTTTCACATTTCATTTCCAACCCTGGTTTTTTCACTGCCATCTCTAAAACTATTCCTTCGTTTGGTTGGATTCTAAAAATTAATACATTTGGATCTTTGTCAGCTTCATTTTTAAATATAATTGAAATCTCTGTTACAGTTTGTCTTAATTTTTTTCCGCTTCGGACGTAAATCGGTACTCCCTTAAATTCCTCTGAATTCAACTCCGTCTTAAAGGCAAAAAAAGTGTCTGTTACTGGTTTATCCTGACTATAATTTTCATATTGACCTAAAACCAAAGTTTCCGAGTGGGGGATTAAGTTATTAAAAACAGCCATCCTTTCGGCAGTTATTTCCTTATTATCAAAACGATTTGGCTTTTTCATCAAAGTTAAGGCCAACATTTGCAGTACATGATTCTGCCCCACATCCTTCAAAGCCCCCACCGAATCATAATAAGCATTTCTCATTTCCACCCCAAAATCTTCCGCCACCGTCACCTGAATATGGTCGATCATCTCTTTATTCCACAAAGGTTCAAAAATTTTATTATGAAATCTAAAAGTCAAAATATTTTGAATCGTCTCTTTGGCCAAATAGTGGTCAATTCTAAATATTTGCTCTTCAGAAAAATAGCGACTCATCAAATCATTTAATTTTTTAGCACTGACATAGTCATTGCCAATCGGTTTTTCAATCATCACTTTCACAAAACCTTTAGCATTTTTATTCAATTTTTCTGCCTTCAAATTTTCAAAAATTCCTTCATATAAATTTGGATGCACCGCTAAATAAAAAATAACATTATTTATTTTTTTATTTAACAATTGTTTATGTAATTTCTCGTAAATTTCCTTCTCACTTAAATTTCCAGATAAAAATATAAAATGACGCCAAAAATCCTCAAACAAATTTTCCTCAAAAATTACTTTTTTAGTATTCAAAGAATCTCTAAACAGTTTTTCCATCTCTTCTAAACTTCTTTCTCGAAGTGATAAACCAACTATGGAAACTTCTCTATTTATATTTCCGTGTCGCCACAATTCAAATAAAGCCGGAATTAATTTTAATTGCGACAAATTACTGGTGATTCCAAAAATAACAATTCCTAAGTTATCCACAGCTAATTATACCCTTATTGTCTACTCAACTTTGATATAATCTCCAGGAGAGGCCGCTTGGCTCAGTGGTAGAGCATTCCATTCACATTGGAAAGGTCAAAGGTTCGATCCCTTTAGCGGCCACATTTTTTAAAAAAATGTTATTATCAGTCTAAGATGACAAATCAACCAGAATTGTCCGAACAGGATATATTAAAAATCTGTCAAGAACATGGATGTATATTTGCTAAAGCCAATGGAAATAGTGAAAGTTATTGTTCAAAAAGACAAAATCTAACACAAGTTTTAACTGATGAAGGTTGCCAAGAAGCAGCTATTAAAAACCCCGAAAAAGCCGCATTTGTTGGTGATGTAAAAACCGGTTCCTTAAATACAAGAGGATTTACATATGATTTTTTACCAGGATATGTTCCTATTGACGTTCAGCAATAAACATTTAAAGAAATTATTTTCCCATAATTCCAAATAGTTTGTTTGCCAGAAAACTTGCCCCGTAACTTCCATCTCCTATTAAACTATTAGCCTGATCATAATCAATTGCCTCAGAATAATTTATTTTTTTACCCCTAATTGACATTAATTTTATATATATATCAGCTAATGATCTACCATATATTGCCATAACACGTGTACTATTTAAATCTTTTGCCTCTACTTTCTTTCCATCCAAAACACACTTCAGATTATCTAAAATTTCTTCACTAAATTTATAATTTTCGTTCTTTCCTCTAAATACCATATACGAATCAATTGTTTTAGAAATATCTTTTTTGTCAATATTTCCCATTCCATCTTTTACCCCTATTTTCTGAAAATCCCACTTAAGCATCTGCCAACAAAGATCATCACTATTTACTTTTAGAGTTTGCTTCTGCCCATTAGTAATTGTTCCTTCCACATATTTCCAACCATTATTATCACCAACCACTAAATGATAGGCGCCACCGCCATCTTTACCCACCAATTTAATTGTACAATTTCCACTATCCTGATTTTCCATAATTACCCAACCACTATTATCACTCCTCTCTGTTCCGCCGCAGTTTACCGTCATTGTTGCCGGAGAACCTAAATAAAATATTGCCTGTTTTGTGGGATAATTATTTACAACTATACTAACGGTTGTTCCTAAACTTAGTTTACCCAAAACCCAATTCACCGATTTATTAACCAAATTCCCATGATCAGAATCAAACTCTGTTGTTCCACTTCCTAAAATTAAGGCACTTTTCTTTAAAACCGTCCCATCCCCAATTCCATAAGAATACGATATTGGCTCACCATCTTCCCATTGACCCAAAATTTTATCAATTATGGATTGATCACCTAAATTAATCCATTCTTTAGTTTGCACTCCCTGGCCATTCACTGTAGTTAATAAGTTACTAATCGCCGACACTGAATTATTTTTACTATTTAAATATTCACTGCTTTTCACTGATACTACTTTTCCATTTTTCTTTAAAAAATCAAAAGTGGGGGACAAATCAAAAACCACCGGGGCAAAAGATCTTACAGTTTCCACCATTGTGTCATTATTTTTCTTTTCTAACTGTAATAAAACATTTAAAGCGATTGAAGCCGCATCAAAATTATCGCCAACTTTTGCCCCATTCCAGGCTTCATAAGCCTTCACTGATCCATATTGTGGGCTGCCCAAAGTTATAGTTTGCTCTACCAAATCTGGGTGATCTTGAGTCCATACTCGAGCCACCAAACCACCCAAACTGTGTCCTACCAAATCTAATTTTTGCCCATTTTGTAGGTTTAAATTATTTACAAAATTATTAAAATCAATCACTATTTGGGACAGGGGTTTCCGCCAATCATAGTTCCAAACATAAAAATCCTGACCTTTAACCAAACCATTCTTTTCCAAAGCACCTATTAATGAATCATAATTTGTCACAAAAGGCGTCATTGTCCATTGATATGATGGTGCCGTATTTCCCAATAAAATTGCCTCTGGGTTCCAGCTCGCCCCTAAACCAGGAAGAATAACAATTTTGGGTTTGGGAGGATCGATTGTATATAACTTAACGTAATCTAAGTTCAATTTATCCCAATCAGTTCTACCTCCAGTTTGGGAATTTCCAATAAAGATATTCTGTGGAATGCATTGATTATCATTAGACAAATAAATTACTTCCGAATCAATTGAGACAACATATTTTCCTCCATTTTTTTCAATCTTAAATACATGCCAGTTATAATCTTTAACATCAACAGGCATAATAATTTTTTTTAAAGGAACATTACTATAATCACATCCACCATTTGAAGACATTTCAATATCTCGATATTGAAATACAAGACCACTATTTAAATCATTCCATACAGAAAATTGATAAAAAGGATAATCATTTGTCCCAGTGTAACCAACACCAAAACCATCACCCATATAACCAATCAAACCATAATTGTAACGAAACTCTAAAGTTGCTTGTGTATAATTTGACATTATTTTTACTTCAGAATTTGTTATAAAAGGAAAAAGTAAAGCCGAACTTGATAAATTCATCACACCATCATTAAAAATAATTTCACCACCATTAGCCTGATATTTCCATTTACTATTGTTCAATTGGTTAAAATCATCAGAAAACAGAGTAATAGCATATAATTCTCTTACAGAGAAGGTAAACAATAAGACTAATACAAATACAAAATATGGTATTTTTTTTAACATAATTTAATAATAAACACTTGTGATAAAAATTGCAATATTTCATAATTTAAAACCTGGTGGTGGTCTAAATCATTTACAAAATATAGTTTCTATCCTTTCAAAAAAAGGATTCTATATTGATATCTACTCTCATCAAAACTATTTGATAAAAAATATTCATAAAAATTATTACTTCCCAATAAACACAACAAAAAATTCCTTTACCCAAATAATCCAAGCAACCTTTGAGTTAGATAAAAAGCAAAAACAAATTGCAAAAAAAATAACAAAAAATCTTTATAATTATATATTTGTCTTTCCATGCAACATAATTCAGTCTCCCCATATTTTGAAATATCTTCCAAAAGAAAAAACATATTATTTTTTCCTTGAACCAAAAAGAGAATTTTATGAAAAAACTTCTTTCGACTATTTTAAAATTAAAAGAATAATCTCTAGGTTAATTCGATATCCTATAAAAATTTATGACCAAACAAATTGTAAGTCCAGTGAACATATAATATCCAATTCAACTTTTTCTAAAAATAACCTTAAAAAAATATATAACAAAAAATCATTAGTTATATATCCTGGAATAAAATTCATTAAACCTAAAAAAATAACTTTAAATAACAACCACAAATTTTTATCACTTGGATTATTAACAATGCTAAAAGGTCACCATATTTCAGCAAAATTAGTTCCCGAAACAGAAATATATGGTGAAAAATCACATGAAAATATTAAAAAATTTTTACCAAAAAATATATTTATAAAAAATAATATTGAAGAAAGGGATAAAAATGATATCTATAAAAATCATTCATTTTTTTTAGCGAATCAAATAAACGAATCCTTTGGCTTAACCACTATGGAAGCCTCTACTCGCAAATGCTATATTTTCGGTAAAAACGAAGGAGGAACTTCAGAAATAATTAAAAATGGTCTTAATGGAACACTTTTGCCAACAAAAAATATTTATAAAACTAAAAAAATAATTATTAACATAAATCAAAAAAATAAAATAAGTTTTTACAAAACTTGTATAATTGATTGGAATCATACCATTAATCAAATTTTAAAAGTCATTAAATATGAATAATCTCTCCCTCCTCCTCCTCACCAAAAACGAACAAGAAAATTTAAAAGAATGGGGGACTTGGATACATAAATTATCAACTGTAAATGAAATAGTTGTCATCGATGACGAGTCCACTGATGACACTATAAAAATTTTGAAATCTTTAGAAACTAAAAATCTTAAAGTTAATATTTTTAAAAGAAAACTTGATAATAATTTTTCGGAACAACGAAATTTTGGACTAAGCAAATGTCAAAACGACTGGGTATTTTCTCTTGATGCCGATGAAATTCCCACCGAGAAAACTATCAACTATATAAACAATTTATCCCTTAAAAATAGTCAAAATTATTCTTTCAAACGAAATATTGTTTATTTAAATCACCCCATTTCTCATGGCCAATGTTTAGATGACAAGCCCATAAAAATCTTTAATAGAAATGAAGGCAAATTTTTAAAGCCAGTTCATGAAATTTGGCAAAGTAGTTCGAACACAATTAATACTCAACAAATCATTCTCCACTACTCCATCAAAAATCTAGCTGCCTTTTTACAAAAAATAAATTTCTACTCTTCTCTCCGTGCCCAGGAACTTTTTATTCAAAAACACCACCCTAGTTTATGGGAAATTATTGCTTATCCAAAATTTAAATTTCTTGATCTTTACATCTTAAAATTTGGTTTTCTCGACGGCGTCCCGGGCATTATTCTTTCCTTGTCCTTAAGTTTAAACTCATTTTTAATTCGGGCAAAATTATGGCACTTGTCACAAAAATAAGCCTCTATTTGGCCATTATTTGTTTTTTCTTTGGCCAACTTTTTCGTGTCAATTTTCTCAATTTTTCCTTTCCAATTTTCGACATCGCCATTCTTTTACTCGCCTTTTCAAACCTTTTTATCCAAAAAATTTCTTTTAAAAAACTTCATTCTTCGGTAATTTATTTTGCCTTTTTTTCCCTATTAACCTTAATCATTAACTGGTTCCATACTCCTTTTTCTTATTCCAGTTTTTTTTATTGGCTTCGCCTAAATGCTCTACTTTCCTTTTTTGTTTTTCCTCTTCAAATCGATACCAAAATTGATAAATTTTTTCAACTAATTTTATGGGCTGATTTAATTTTTGCTTTTATCCAATATTTTTTCTGGCCTGATTTTACCTATTTTTCCACCTTTAACTGGGATCCACATTTATACCGTCTTTTAGGTACTTTCTTTGATCCAACTTTTACCGGGTTAATTTTTTTATTATTTTTATTAAAAATATATTTTTCTCAAAAAAATTATTTTTATTTAATTCCCATCTATTTAGGTCTAGCCCTAACTTACAGCCGTTCTTCTTTACTTGCTTTTATTATTGTCTTTACTTTTATCGCTATTAAAAAGAAAAATCTAAAAATATTTTTGATTGCTTTTATAATTTTAGTCAGTACCATTGTCCTTTTACCTCGTATGCCCGGAGAAGGGACCAAATTAGAAAGAGCCAGTTCTATCAAAGCCAAAATTGCCAATTATGAATCGGGGATAAAACTTTTTGCCAGCTCGCCATTTATTGGCTTAGGTTATAACAATTTACCCACTGTTCGGCCAAATAAAAATTCTCACGCCAACTCCGGTTTCGACAGCAGTCTTTTAACTATTGCCATAACTACAGGAATAATTGGTCTTTTCCTTTTTTCTAAAATCTTTATTTCTAGTCTCAGTTCCGCTTCTCTTTATTGGCAATCTCTTCTACTCTGCGTCTTTATACACTCCCTTTTTGCCAACTCACTTCTCTATCCCTGGATTTTGTTCTTTTTGATATTCGAATTTAAATATCATAAGTCACCTTAATTGTTTTGGTAACCTGATTTCCGGCAATATTTTGAACTACAATGTTTAAATCATTTTCTCCGGCATTCAACTGGACTTTCAATTTAAACTGACCATTATCATCCACCATTGCCAATTTACCATTAACAGTCACACTTACCCCTTTATCACTCTGTCCCACCACATCAAAATCCGCACTATCAACACTAATAGTATCTTCGGAAGGATTAATCATTTTTAAGGACGGCGGTTGATCATCATAAGTTACTGTCACCGCTTTTGACAGATCACTATTACCTTCTTTATCCGTTGACGCCAAAGCGGTAAAAACATTGTCACCTTTATCTAGAGTAATATTATTAAACACAAAACTTCCTGTATCATCAGCACTTTCTTTACCAAGAGACAAATCATTTTTTAATAACTCCACATTAACATTTGGCTCTGCCACCCCGGAAATAGAAAAAGAAGCACTGTTGGTGGCTTCAAAAGTCACTACTAATCTCGGCGGTAAAGGCGGAATCACTTTAACCTGATTATCTTTTGACTGACTTTTAGCATTTCCCAACATCACTGACAACTTAACCAATAAGGGCAAACCAAAAACAATCACCAATACAAAAATCAGCACCGTTATTCCCCCCAAAATTACCGTTTTTTTGGTAATTTCCTCATCTTCTTTACGATTTAATCTTGATCTTGATTTATAAAATTCTGCCATATTCTTATTTTACTCCAGAGCCCCTTGCCAGAATTGGACTGACATCTGTGGTTTACGATACCATAGCTCTACCGTTGAGCTAAAGGGGCACGGTTCTGAGCGGCTAGAGGGAATCGGACCCTCGACTAATCCTTGGGAAGGATTCATTTTACCACTAAACCATAGCCGCCTCAGCTCAAATTTTACCATAGATGAGGAGTTTCATTCCGATCTCTAGTTTATCCGGACTATTCAATTTATTTTTATTTGCCCGATAAATTTCCGTCCACTTGTAGCCATCACCATAAACCTTAACCGCGATCTTCCATAAACTATCACCTCTAACCACCGTATATTCTGAATTTTGATTAAGTATCGGCGCCTTTTCCTTAACTGTGGTTATTGTCGAAGTTTTTTCAATTTTAGGTAAAACCAATTTTTGACCAATAAACAAAAGACCGGGGTTCTTTAAATTATTTGCCCTAGCAATTTCCGTCCATTTATAACCATTATTGTAAGTTTTTACTGCAATTTTCCACAAACTATCATTTTTCTCTATCGTCACTATATTCTCTTCTTCAGCAACTTTACTAGTTACCTCTTCATTTTTAATTTCATCCTTTACCCCCGGTATACTTATATTTCCTTTTCGTCTCTGAACAAAATTAACCAAAATTAAGGCAAAAACAACCACCACTGCTAAACCAATAAACATACTTACCACTTCATCTTTATCTTTAAAAAGCCTTTGATTGTTTTTTACCATAACCTAACATACCCAACTTTAGACCTATAGTCAATATCAAAAAGTAGTTTATCTCCGTACAATAATTTCATCAGCCACACTTGGCTTCACCATAAACATTAGCCTATTTAATTCTTTTACAAAATCATCAGCTTTTTCAATATTAAGCTTATAAATTCTTTCCTTTCCTAAAACTCTCGAATCAACCAACCCGGCCTTCTTTAAAATCATCAGATGGTTAGAAACTGTCGCTTGAGCTAAATTTAATTTATTTACAATTTGAGTTACATTTAACTCTCCCTGGCTCAGCCAAAACACAATTTTTCTTCGATTGATTTCTGCTAAAGCTTTATAAATTTTATCCACAATTGGATTATATCGATAATCATCAATATGTCAATAACTATTAACCAGTTGAAATATTAAACTTTAGGCTTCAAAATACATCACTATGAATAACTACGATAATAAACAAGAAAAATCCTTAGTATTGGTTAAACCGGATGGTGTTCAACGCGGTCTAATCGGTGAATCAATTAAACGTTATGAACAGTGCGGTTTAAAATTAGTCGCCATTAAAATGGTTATTCCTACCCGCGATCAAGCCTTAGCTCATTATTCTGTTGATCCTGATTGGGCTTTCAAAACCGGCACCAAATCCATTGAATCCTGGAAAGCCAAAGGTTTAACCCCTCCCACTGAAGATCCGGTTGCTCTTGCAGAAGAAGTAAGAAAACAACTTATCGATTTTCTTAGCAGTGGTCCGGTTGTCGCTATGGTTTGGCAGGGGATGAATGCTATTGGTGTTATTCGAAAAATTACCGGCGGTACCGAACCTCTTACCTCTGTTCCTGGTACTATCCGTGGAGATTACACTATTGATTCTTATCGAGCTTCCGACACTGATAAAAGAGCCGTCCGCAATATCATTCACGCTTCCGGCTCTACCGAAGAAGCTGATAAAGAAATGGCTTTGTGGTTCAAACCAGAAGAAATTCTTTCCTATCGTTTAGTTTCCGAGGCTATCATCTACGACATCAATCTCGATGGTATTCTAGAGTAGTGAAGTATTTCTTGCTAATCATTATTTTATTTGTCGGTATTGTTTTTTATAAAGTATTATCTGTCCCTTCAATTAAACTATCCCCAATATTAATTACACCCACTATTACCCAATCGCTAAATAATTTAGCCTATCCAATCGCTGAATTCAAAAAAAGACTTACTAAAAAATTCTTCGGTACCTACGTTACCCCTCAAAATTCTCCTATTTATCCGGAAAAATTTACCGGTTTTCATACCGGTGTTGATGTTGAATATGGCGATATTACTACTGACGTTCCAGTTTATTCCATTGCCGATGGTGAAGTTATTTATTCCGGTTATGTTTCCGGTTACGGCGGTTTTATCGCTATCCAATATCCCCAATACATCGGCATTTATGGTCATTTAAAACCCTCAAGTTTAATTGTCAATAAATCAATTGTTAAAAAAGGCGATAAAATTGCCGTTTTAGGTCAAGCTTATTCCACTGAAACCGATGGAGAACGCAGACACCTTCATTTTGCTATTTTAAAAGGCACCAAACTCGATTTCCGCGGTTACGTCCAAAACCAATCCGAATTATCCCTTTGGATAGATCCTTTAACACTGTATCCCTAATACAAATTCTACTTTACTATTTACAAACTTGTTATACAATTAATTTACTATGCCACATATATTTAGAGAAGATCTCATCAAAAAATTAGACCATGCATTAACTGTTGTCTCTATTGGAGAAATTTGGAAACATACTAAAACCGGTGGCCATTACGTTATTGTGGGTATTGGCATAAACGAAAAAACCTAAGAAATTGAAATCGAATATAAAGAACTTGATCATGAACCGCCCATAATTTGGCACCGTTCCTTTGATGGAGAAGATGGCTGGATAATACCCACCGATATCGATGGAGTTTCTATGCCCAGATTTACCAAAGTCACCAATTAATTAGCCTTTTGAGTCTTTAATCGCTTTCAACACCACTTTATTTAAAAAACTGATATTTTGATAAAGCAGGGAAGTTACCACCACTTCATTTCCTCTTCTGACCTCAATTACATGATTAATTAAATCCCCATATTCATCGCCAATTAAATTCTCAGATTCTTCCTTAATCTGATTATAAGAAAACAGTAATTTTTCAGTTTTTGCATAAATCAAAACTTGTAATCCATACAGGGCCGACTTGGTAAAAGCATCCCGCACCGCCATCCAGTCATTTTGTCTTGATGACACTACCGCGCTATAAGCCCTCCCCAAAGAAAATGCCGTCGATTCAATTAAATCTTCTTTCTTAATTTTTGAATTTTTGATAATTTTTTTTAAATCTTGTCCATACAAAAGTACACTACTTTGAAGTAAAGTCTGTAGATAAATTGCCTTCGGAAATGGAGTGTCTATTTCACCGCTCTCCAATTCTTCCCTAGAAAAAGGATAAATTTTAACGTCTTTAAAAGTATTCAAGTCACTTAATTTCTGTCTTGACCACTTATTTTTCTCTTTATAAATTACGCCAATCTCATAATCACTATCGGTTTCAAAATCATCCCGAGCCATAGAACCATATAAAAATATTGATACCGGTTCCGACTCCTTCCAAATTTTTTTTAGTAATTCGTCTAAATAATCAGGAATATTCATAACCAATTTTTAATATATAAAATTAAATTTTAGCAAAACCATTGAAATGGACTTCCGAATCATCTTCAAACTTTTCCATAATTTTGTATTTTCCTTTAGTAAAAATCTCATCATTTTTCAAAAAATGTGTTGCCTCTAATATCACAATACTTGCCTTAGGTTTCGACAATCTACCATCACCTTTTGTTTCCAATAAAGGCAATTCACCCATTAACCAATAATTTCTTTGGCCTTTTTTTAAAAAATCGTACACTTTATTAACTTCAATATTTTCTGGTACACATTCTTCAGATTCTCTATTTCCATTTTTAAATTCAGAAATATTTCTCAAAGCCAAATCAGGATTAAATTCAACTAATATACCCATAAATTTTCAAATAGTTTTAATAAAAAATTATATCAATAAATATAATAATAGTTAACCAACATCTATTATATAATTCATTATGATTTACAGTGACATTGGTATAAAAAGATTAATAGCTGAAGGCAAAATAAAAATTACTCCCGAAACAGAAATTAAAAAGGCTCTAGCAGAAATTCACTTTTCTGAATCTATTACTCTAAAACCAAAAGAATTTTTAACTACCCTTACTAAAGAAAAAATTGAAATCTCAAACGATATTGCCGCCCTTTACGATGGTTATACCCATTTAGCCAGAAAAGGGATCATTACCCACCTTGGCAGTATGTTTATCTATCCCGGTACTAATAACCAAATTACCCTTGAAGTTTTTAACGCTTCTGACCAAGAAATTGTTATTAATAAAGACGATCGCGCCGGCCAAATTATCTTCTTTGACACTAAAGGTTAACAATTTAACATCAAAAAATCCCCTAAAATAGGGGATTTTTATTGGCGGATTTATCCAGCCGTTGCGAGGAATCAACCGCGAAGGCGGACCCGATGGGATTTGAACCCACGATCTTCCGCGTGACAGGCGGATGTGCTAGACCGCTGCACCACGGGTCCCGGTCTTAAGCTTCAATACTATATCAAAACTCAGACATTTTATCACTACCTTGTTCTATAATTAACTATGATCCATCACCCCAGTAATAGTGAAGTTTCTGAATATTTAACCAATATCGCCACCGCTTACGAAATTAAAAATAAAAGCCGCTTCCGTATCGTCGCCTACGAAAATGCCGCCGATACTGTCTTGACCTATCCCGAATCTCTTTATGATCTGTGGCTTAAAGACCCCAAAAATCTCGATTCTGTTCCCAACATCGGACCGGGAATTTTTAAAAAAATCGACTATTTATTCCATTTTGGCAAACCCTATCCCAAATTAAAAGAAGCTTTTCAAGATATTCACCCCGCCGTTTTTACCTTTACCAAAATTAACGGTATTGGTCCTTTAATTGCTCACAAATTAACCCAAACTTTAAAATTTTCTAAGGATTCTACCAAGGCCTTAGACCAATTAGTGGCTTATTGTCAAAAAGGAAAAATTAAAAATATCCCGTCTTTTGGTGAAAAATCCGAAGAGTCAATTTTAAATAACACTTTATCTTTTCTCGGCCGCCAAAACCGCATGTCCCTAGCCACTGCCAAAAAATTAGCTGAAAAAATTATTAAATATCTCACTTCTCGTTTTCCCAACACCGAATTTATTCCCCTCGGCTCTCTCCGCCGTCAGTCAGCCACAGTTGGTGACATCGATATTGCTTGCGCCTCGAACAAACCCACTGAGATTATTGATTACTTTCTTCAATACCCGGAAATTATCCAAGTTATTGCCCAAGGTAAAAATAAAGCCTCTCTTCGGATTCTTAACGATATCCACATCGATTTAATGGTCAAACCAAAAGATTCTTTTGGCGCTCTGCTTCAACACTTTACCGGCTCTCGTCAACACAATATTCTCCTCCGCCGCCACGCTCTAAAAATGGGTTATTCACTTTCCGAGTATGGCATAAAAAACCTAAAAACAAGCAAAATAAATAAATTCTCTGACGAAGCTAAATTTTACAATTTTCTCGGCTTAAATTTTATTCCGCCTCAAGAACGCCTGGGAGAAGGGGAGTTAGAAAAGTATAAAGTGCTATAATTGTCCATATGATTATTGCCATCGTTATTCTTATCGTTCTCGCCATTTATTTAGTCGCTTTTTTCAACAGTCTTAAAACCACTGAAGTGGAAATCAACGCCTCCATCCAGGAAATCGGTAACCAATTAAAGCGTCAAAGTCAACTTATTCCCAATCTTATCGATTCCGTCAAAGGCTATATGAGCCACGAAAAAGGTATTTTTGACGATTTAACTTCCGCCAGAAAAATGATTGATGGCGCCATTTCTTCTCAGGATCCCAAAGCTATAGATGCCGCTCAATCTCTTTTAAATAAAACCATGGGTTCCATTAAAGTCATTGCTGAATCCAATCCCCAAATTCAAGCCTCAAATCTAGTTGGCAATATGATGGAAGAACTCCGCGACACCGCCGACAAAATCATGTATGCTCGCCGCACTCTTATCGATCTTTCTGCTGATTTCAACATCAAAATTTCCACTATTCCCGGCCTCTGGCTAGCCCCTCTCTTTGGTTTTCAAAAGAAAGTCGGTCTCGACACTCCTGTTTCTGGTGATTTTCTGTCAGTTTCCGCAGATGAAACCATTACTCCAAAAGTAAATTTATAAATATTAATTTAAGTCTTCCCTGTCAGGGGGAGAAGCGGCTTCAGCCGAGAGGGATTAAATGACCAATTTTTACGAAGAAATTAACCATAATCGTTGGCGCTCCGGATTCGTCATCGGGTTTTTTATTATTTTTATCCTTACTGTCGGCTATTTTTTAAGTTATTTTTTCAACAGTCAATATTTTTTACCCATTGCTATTATTTATGCTTTTGGCTCTTCCTTCGCCGGCTACTACTTCGGTGACAAAATAGTTTTAGCCATCAATAAGGCCATTCCCACCACCAGAAAAGATTATTTTGATTTTTATACCGTGACTGAAAATTTGGCTATGGTGGCCCAAATCCCTGTCCCAAAAATTTATGTCATCGAAACTGATGCCATGAATGCCTTCGCTACCGGTCGAAATCCTGAACATGCTGTTGTCTGCGCCACCACTGGTTTATTGGCTAAATTAAACCGGACCGAACTTGAAGGTGTCATTGGCCACGAACTTTCCCACATTAAAAACCATGACATTCTCCTTATGACTTTAGTTTCCGTTTTAATCGGCACTCTTTCAATTTTAATCAATTTAACCAGTCAACAGATGTTTTGGGGAGGAAATCGAGATAACCGCGATCGAAATAATGATTCCGGAATTTTTGCCATAGTTGGTCTCATTTTAATAATTTTCGCCCCAATTATCGCCCAATTAATTCAACTGGCCATTTCTCGCCGTCGTGAATATTTTGCCGATGCTTCCAGTGTTTCTTTAACTCACCAACCCTCAGGTTTAATCAGCGCTCTGAAAAAAATTGATTCCGACACCACTCCCTTTAAAGAAGCTTCCACCGCCACCGCCTCGCTTTATATTGCCAATCCTTTCAAAGGCAACAAACTTGCTTCCATGTTTTCCACTCATCCCCCCATCGCCGACCGTATCAAAGCCCTCGAAACAATGATGTAATGCGATATACTTCTTTTTAATGACTGAAATAATCCAAGATTCTATTTTAGAAGATATCAGTAATAACGTTGCCGTACTTACTATTTATAATATTTTTCAATATTTAGAAATAAAAGGTTTATCAGAAAAAGACCCTGACAATAACTGGAAAGTTAAAGGTAATTTAACTGAAAACGGTATTTTAATGATTTCCAACACGATTGATTCTGGTTTATGTGAAATATTTTCCCGCTCCCATATAAATTACCCACCAATTATTTATTTTGAACAACCTGATATTATGGACCATATTTGTTCTCAAATTTCACAAAAAATGGGTTCCCCAAGAATAAATATCAAAGGTAATGAATTAAATATTCAATTCAATGGAATTATGCCTTTAATTAGGTCAATAACCGGATATCTCAATCCTGATATTAGTCAACCGTCAAAACTAGTAGTCAAAGATTTAGATATAATCAACCATGGAATTGAAATAAATATTCCGTTATACCGACTTGATAATTAACTTTTACGTAATGTAATTACCGCATAATATTAGTATTTTTGAATTTGATTCACTTCTCTCCATTGAAAATTATTCATTGAAAATTGATAATTGATTACCATGCCTTTTGTTCATCTTCATGTTCATACCGAATACTCACTTCTCGACGGTCTCTCTAAAATCAAAAAACTAGTAGCCTTAATTAAAGAGCAGGGGGGAACCGCCTGCGCCATCACCGATCATGGCAATATGTACGGCGCCATCGAATTTTATAAAGCCTGCCAAAAAGCTGAAATTAAACCCATTATTGGCTGTGAAGTCTATACCTGTCAGGGTTCACGCACCGAAAAATCGTCTCAAAACCGCAAAAATAATCATTTAATTTTGTTGGCTAAAAACGATCAGGGTTATAAAAATCTTATGAAATTGGTCAGCATCGGCCACATGGAAGGTTTTTACTACAAACCCCGGGTGGATTGGGAAACTATCGAAAAATACCACGAAGGTTTAATTTGCCTTAGTGCCTGTCCGGCCGGTGAAATTCCTCAATTTGTTTTAAACGATGAACCTGATAAAGCCAAAAGTGCCGCTAAAAGATTTCAAGATTTATTTAAAGATGACTATTATTTAGAAATTCAGCGCCATCCCGACTCTCCGGATCAGGATAAAGTCAACCAAGGTATTATTAAAATTAGCCGTGAATTAGGCATTCCTTTAGTAGCCACTAACGATTGTCATTATTTAAAAAAAGAAGATGCCTTTGCCCAAGATGTTTTAGTCATGATTAACACTCAAACCAACATCAACACCCCCAATCGAATGAGTATGGCTAAAATTCCTGATTTTTACGTCAAAAGTCCAGAGGAAATGTCAGAATTATTTTCAGATTACCCTGAAGCTATTGAAAATACCCAAAAAATAGCCGATAAATGCGATATTAATATCGAGTTGGGAAAATGGTATTTTCCAAAATTTAAACTCCCCGAAGGCAAAACTGCCGAGGAAACTCTTACTGAAATGGTGTATTCCAGCGCCCAGCAACATTACGGTAAATTAAATCCAGAAATTAAAGAACGTTTGACCTATGAATTAGACGTTATTTGTTCCAAAGGTTATGCCGCTTACTTTTTAATCATGCGTGATTTTATTGATTGGTGTGAAAAAAACGATACTCCAACCAATACCCGGGGTAGTGCCGGCGGCTCTCTGGTCTCTTTTGTTTTAGACATTGTTACCGTCGATCCATTAATATATGGTCTACCTTTCGAACGTTTTTTAAATAAAGACCGGCCTTCGCCGCCCGATATTGATCTGGACATTGCCGATGACCAGCGTCAAAAAATGCTTTTCCACATTATTGAACAATATGGCGCCAAATCCTTCGCCCAAATCTGTACTTTCGGTCGAATGATGGCCAGGGGTGCTGTCCGCGACACTGCTCGAGCCTTGGGTTATGAATATGCCATCGGCGACAAAATCAGCAAATTAATTCCCCTTGGCTCACAAGGTTTTCCTATGAGTATTGATAAAGCCATTAACACTACTCCGGAATTAAAACAACTTTACGACACCGACATTGACTCCAGAAAAATCATTTCTACTGCCAAACAAATTGAGGGTTGTGCCCGGCACATTTCTGTTCATGCCTGTGCTATTGTGGTTTCACCCACTAAAATCAACGATTTTTCCCCCACTCAAATTGAAAGCGGCGGCGAAAAACCTATTACTCAGTACGAAATGCACGCCTGTGAAGATGTTGGTTTAATTAAATTCGACATTTTAGGAATCCGCAATCTGTCCTTTTTGCGCCAGGCCGTTATTAATGTCCGTAAAACCAATAATATTGATATCAACCTCCGTAAACTACCCCTCGACGATAAAAAGACCTTTGACATGATTTCCCGCGGCGATACTATGGGTGTTTTCCAACTTGCTGGTGAAGGCATGACTAAATGGATTAAAGAGCTAAAACCAAACCGGGTTGAAGATTTAATGGCTATGGTCGCCCTTTATCGTCCCGGTCCCATGGCCATTATTCCTGAGTATATCGCCCGTAAAAAAGATCCCAATAAAATCTCTTATTTTGATCCAAAAATGGAGAAATTTTTAAAAAGTTCCTACGGCCTTTTAGTCTACCAGGATGACTGTTTATATACCGCTATTGAATTAGCTGGTTACACTTGGACTGAGGTAGACAAATTTAGAAAAGCCATTGGTAAAAAAATTCCCGAAGAAATGGCCGCCCAAAAAGTTAAATTTATCGAAGGCTGTATCAATAATGGCTACAGTCAAAGCAAAGCCGAAGAAATTTTCAAATTGATTGAACCTTTTACTTCATATGGTTTCAATAAAGCTCACGCCGCCTCTTATGGCATGCTAGCCTACCGCACTGCCTATATGAAAGCTAATTATCCGGTAGAGTACATGTGTGCTCTTTTAACTGCCGAAGCCGGTGACATCGAAAAAGTCAGCGCTGGCATAGAAGAATGCCGTAGTATGGGCATTATCGTTTCACCACCGGACATCAATTCTTCCGGTAAAGGCTTCGATTTTGCCAAAAATGAAAAATCTTTGGAAAAAATGTCCATTCGGGTTGGGCTTTCCGCCATTAAAAATGTCGGCGATATCGCCATCGATTTGATCATAAAAGAAAGAGATGAACATGGCCCTTATCAAAGTTTTTATGATTTTTGTCTCCGTGCCAACGGTCAAAAAGTTAACAAGCGGGTTCTTGAAAGTTTAGTAAAAGTTGGCGCTTTTGACCAGTTTGGTGAAAGAAACGCTATTTTAGCTTCTATCGATGAAGTCAGAAATAAATGCGGCAAATTAAATGATAAAAAAAATTCCGGCCAATCAGGACTTTTTGACACTTCCGAAACATCATCCACTGTCCCTAAAGATGCCTTTCCTACAGTTACCCCCATGTCCGAAAAAGAAAAACTTTCCTGGGAAAAAACTCTTTTAGGTATTTACGTTACTGAAAATCCTACCGTCAAAATTTTATCTTCTTTCCAAGGCGCCTATCTACTTAAACTCAACGAAATAGTTCATAAAAATACCAATGATACGGTCAAATTTGCTGCTGTCCTCCATAAGTTTAAAGTTATTCACACTAAAAAGAACAATGATGCCATGGCTTTTCTCACTTTCGATGATGGCACTGGCCAAATTGAAGGAGTCATTTTTCCCAAAGCTTATGAAAACTACAAAAACATTCTAGGAGAAAACAAAGGTTTCTACGTTGAAGGTAAAATTTCCGTCCGTGATGATGTCAAATCAGTTTTGGTCGATTCCATTTCTGAAACTCTGCCAGAAAATGTCACCAAATATGATTTTACTATTGAAGTTCCCCAAGGCACCACTCAAAGTCAATTAATGACTCTAAACCAACTTCTAAAAAATAATCAAAACGGCCATCGTGGCCTGATAATTCTTCCCAACGGCAAAGAAATACCCTTACCTTACGGGGTAAACTACAACCAATCTCTTCAAGAAAAAATTAATGAAACTTTAAAAAAGAATTAATTTTTTCTAACAACAATTTTTGGTTGACAATTATCAGATCCGCCATCAGTTTTTCTTGTTTGAATACCTCCACCAATTCGAATAATTTGAGCACTGTGTTCACGCGATGGACGAATTCCCAATCCAAAAACATAAATATCTGGATGGCCTAAACTAGCTACTAAAACAGCATCACCGTAAATCTTTGATTCAAAGTCTATATTTTTTCACCTCCCTTTATAAAAAATAAATCAAAGGCAAAAAATCCAAAAAAACCGCCAATCGGCGGTGTGTCATCATATTGTACGTATACAATGTGTCTCATCAGCTATCGTTTTAATAACCAAGTATATCATAATATGATGTAGTATAAATTACAAGGTATCAAATTATTTTTTTAAATTATTCCTGGATATTGATTAGCCGTCAATATTAATATAAAATACCAAAGTTTCAACTAAATATTATAATAAACAATATGGCTATCCAATTTATCCACAATGATACAGAATTCCACATCGGGGATACTGTCAAAGTTAATTACAAAATTAAAGAAAAAGATAAAGAAAGACTTCAGGCTTTCGACGGTATCATCTTGGCCATTACTGGTACCGGCGCTAATAAAAACTTTTTAGTCGCCAAAAATGCCACCGATGGGGTAAGAGTTGAACGTATCTTTCCTGTAAATTCTCCATGGGTTGACTCTGTTAAAAAACTTCGCAGTCCTAAACGTTTACTTCATCGAGCCAAACTTTATTTCTTGCGCGAAGCTCACTCGAGAAGTATTTAATTAACAATTTGGGTCTCCCGATCTATCGGGATGGTAAGAGCAGTCCCGATTTATCGGGATTGGTCGCGGTTACCTTAACATCGCACTTATTTAACAATTTGGGTCCTTAGCTCAGTGGTAGAGCAGTTGCCTTTTAAGCAATTGGTCGCGAGTCCGATCCTCGCAGGGCCCACCAATGTCCTGGGTATATATATTAAGCCTAAACAACGGTAAATATTACATAGGTAGTACCAATAACCTTCAACAACGAATTTCAGATCACTCTCATGGTAAAAGTCCTTATACTAAAAAATTTCTTCCTATAAAACTTGAATTTTCTCAAGAATATCCAGATATTTCTTCAGCCAATAAAATGGAAAGATACTTAAAAAAACTTAAAAGTCGTAAAATAATTAAACAGATTATTAATTTACAATCAATAAAGTTTGACTGGTAGACCTATCTGCCGGTAGGCAGAGCAGTCCCGATCTATCGGGATTGGTCGCCTCATTCAATATACACCGCGTGAATCTTTACGGCTTAATTATCGGCATTTCTCTAATCATTGGTATCGAATACTTTTCGAAAAATTGTCATTTTTTATCAACTAAACAGCAAAATATTTTTCTCATTGGTCTACTTTTATCCATGTTTATTGGTGCCCGAGCTTACCACGTTATCGATCAGTGGCAATTTTATTCTCAAAATTTGTGGCTGATTCCCCAAACTTGGCGTGGGGGATTGGGCATTTACGGTGCCCTAATTTTAGGTACAATTTTTACCTATCTATACAGTAAATTTAATAAAATTTCTTTTTTAAAAATTCTCGATTCCATCACCCCAATTTTGCCTTTATGCCAAGCTATTGGCCGTCTAGGCAACTTCGTTAATCATGAAATTCCTACTTGGTGGCTCGAAGCGTCTTTAAATTTAATTTTATTTTTTATTATCAGATCTAAAAAATTAAAACACTATTCACCTACTTCTCTATATTTAATCGGCTACGGTTTAATTCGCTTTTTTCTAGAATTTTTTCGAAACGACACCTGGCAAATCAACCATTTAAAAATCGCCCAATTAATCAGTGTTATTTGTATTTTTTCTGGCATAATACTACTGTATGGCTCTCAAAGACACCAAAAATAGTTTTCAAAATATCTTCCGCACTTCCAAATGGGTCTTATCTCTCATCTATCAAGTTCGACCAAAACTATTAATCACTACTCTCATTTTTGAAATCTTTATTTCTGTTTTACCATTTGTCCGCAACCGTCTTTTTAGTAACGTCATCGACCAAAGCATTGCTTCCATTAAATTTAACAACAACACTTGGCTTTTACCATTTAGCCTATTTATCGGCGTTAGCTTAATCGTCGCCGGAGTCTTCTATCTGCAAAATTATTTTGCTCAAATGTTAAACGACTATATTTTTAATGATCTTCGGATTACTTATATCAATAAAATTTCTAGTCTCGATTTCCAACATTTTGAAAATCGAGATACTGCTAATCTCATTTCTAAAACCAATGATGAATATCGTTGGCGCACCCAACAAGTAATTCGAGATATCAATAATCTGTTATCAAATGCCATTAGTTTAATAACTGTCGGCATTATTATCATCCCCAATTATTGGTATTTAGGCGTTTTACTAATTGTCTGTCAAATCCCAAACGTTAGACTTCAGTACCAATTGGTCAAAAAAGACTGGGAATTTTATAATTCACAATCTGAGTCCATCCGTCAGGGTTGGGATATTGAGTGGCAGTTAACTAATAAAAATTATCTAGCTGAAGTAAACCTTAATCGCTCTAAAAACTTTTTATTTAACAAAGCCTCCACTATTTGGCACTCATTCACTGAGGGCACTCTCAATATCCGTCGCCGAGCCGTCAGCCGCCAATTATTAAATGTTTTTCTTTCTAGTATTGCCATTGCCATTTGTCTTTTTGTGCTAATTAATAATGTTCGTCAGGGTTTACTCACCATCGGTCTGTTCACTTTTTATTTCAGTAGTATTCAACAGGTCAACGATATTTTTACCGGTTTTGTCAACAGTTTTATCAGTATCTCCCAACAAGATCTTTATATCGCTAACTTCAAGAAAATTATGGAGTTAACTAATCCCATTAGCTCGGGTAATTTCATCCCTGAAAAATTCTCCCCACCTCTAATTGAATTCAAAAATATCTCTTTTAAATATCCTGACACTGACAATTATATTTTTAAAAATTTCAATTTAACTATCAAGCCCGGAGAAGAAGTCGCCATCGTCGGCGCCAACGGTGCTGGTAAAACTACTTTAATAAAATTACTGCTTCGTTATTATGACCCTGAATCAGGTGAAATTTTAGTTAACAATCTTAATATCAAAGATTATCGTCTAAGCGACTGGTATAAATATTTATCCTTTCTTTCCCAAGAATTCAATACCTACTACAACTTAAGCCTTAGAGAAAATATTCTTATTTCCCGACCCCAAATTACTTCTGATAAAAGGGTTATTTCCGCTCTTAAAAAGGCTGATGCCTATTCTTATACTAAAAAATATAAACAAGGTCTAGATACCATGATGAGTCAAAAATATGGTGGCGAAGAACCTTCTTGGGGTCAGTGGCAAAAAATTGTCATCGCCCGAGTCTTTTATCGTCGGGCACCAATCATGATTCTTGATGAACCCACCTCCTCAATTGATGCCGTCTCTGAGGCTAAAATTTTCAATAATATTTATCGAAAAAATAATCACAAAACTTTAATTATTGTCTCTCACCGTTTTTCTACAGTTCGCAATGCCGAAAGGATTATTGTTTTGGATAAAGGCCAAATTATGGAGCAGGGGACTCATCAGGAATTATTAAAACTGAACGGTCTCTACGCTAAATCCTTCAATCTTCAGGCTAAAGGCTATCAAGAAGTTTAGTGGAATAAGGCAGTAGTTTTTCATAAACTCCAGCTTCTTTTGCCTTATTTATAGTAATTTTTTTGCAAATATCTTGTAATTCCTGATTACATAAACCAATACTTTTTAATTCCTCTTCCGAAGCCTCCAATGGCATTTTTGGTCCACCCAAAAATGTTCCCGTCCAGTTGCAACGAATACAAGCTTTATTTAATTTATCCCCAAAAAACTTTCTGATAAATCGATGTAATTCTTTATCCACCACCTGATTCTCATTGGCCGCCGGGTAAGGAGAATAATAACGAAGCGGCTGGGTACTCTCCAAAAGTGCACTACAACAACCGCCTACAAATTTTATGCCCAATTTCTCGCAAGCCAAACTAATTACTCTCATGCCAAAAGCCGTTGCCATTGGCGCAATCGTTACCACCATTTTAGGATAACAATCAATATTTGCCAATTCTTCCAACATTTTTACATGCTGCATTCCCGAAGCTACCGGATCGGAAATATATAAAATTTCCATATTTTTTAAATTAAATCCTTCTAAATTTGCTTTCGTTGCCAATTTTGATTCTCGAGTATAAATATTTTCACCAGGACAATGACTCATGGCCACAATTGTTGAAGGAATATTTTTATTTTTATCGGTCAAATATAATGCCCTTTGCCAATTCGTTAAATGTCCTTCCCTGGCAAAATAAATTATGCCCGAATTATCCGCTGTTGATTTTTCAATCAATTCTTTCATTTTTGGACTATTGGCCAATTGATACATCGCCACTTCCATATCCAATTGGGCTGAAGGTCCAAAATGATATCTTGGTAACAAAAAATTGCCTTTTTCATCAAAACCACCCGCCCCACTGATTATTTCTGCTTCTGGGCTAGACACCGCCACTACGTTCATCACTTCCATAAAAGACACTTTACTATTTTTCCCTAAAAACGGTGAATACAAGCGATGATTTTTTATCTGATACTTTCCTCTTTTTCCTTTTCCAATAATTTCACTTAATTTCTCTTTTTCAACTTTGGCGGCAATTTCAAAAAAAATACTCTTTTTTTCTTCAGGTTGATTATTTGTCATCCTGAGAAATCATTTTAGCAGAAAATAAAAAGCAATACAATTTACCAAAATAGCTTTTATTTAAAAACTATCGAAATTGAGGTTTTTTTGTTAAAATATCCAGACGCGGCTCCTTCGTTCCCGATGGATCGGGAGACGCCTGGCTTTGGCTCCTTCGTCTAGTGGCCTAGGACACCTGGCTTTCATCCAGGTAATCGTGGGTTCGACTCCCACAGGAGTCACCAAGTGATCTATATTTTTCATGGCGACAACACTAATCAAAGTTACACGGCCTTTTCTGAAGCTTTAGAAAAGTATCAGCAACACGAAAAATTTCACGAAAATCATAAAACTTTTGATCTTGATACTTTTGATAGATTTTTAAATACACCCTCACTTTTTTCCGAAACTAAGGCAGTTATTATTGAAAATAGTTTTTCTATTTCCAAACCAATTTTAGATAAGGCCATTAAATTAATTAACTCTCATCCCGATTTTGATTATCTTTTTTGGCAGGACAAAAAAGTTGAAGTTACTAAATTAAAATCATTTCCCAAAGCCGAAATTAAACTTTTTGTTCTTCCCGAACTTTTGTTCTCCTGTCTCAATGCTGTCAAACCCCGAAATCAGAAAGATTTTTTAGCTAAATATCAACTTTTATTAGACTCTCTACCTCTTGAATTAGTATTATTTTGGTTTAAAAATACCCTCCGCCGTCAATTAACCACTTATTCCAAATTCTCCGAAGAAAATCTAAAAAAAGCTTATTTAAATTTAATCGAATTAGATTTAGCCAGTAAAACCGGCATTTTAACTTTACCCAAAGAAATGGCTTTAGAGAAAATAATCCTGTCTCTCATTAACTCTTGATCGATATTTCTGCTATTATTTTTACATGACCAAAAATCCTACCCTGCTTTGGTTTAAAGATATTCACTTTGAAGATGTGCCAATTGTTGGTGGAAAAGGCGCAAATTTAGGCGAAATGTATAATCTCGGCATTCCCGTTCCCAACGGCTTTGTCGTCACTGCCGAAACCTATTTTAAATTTGTCGAAGCCAATAAATTAAAAACAAAAATAAAAGCTTTTTTGGAAAATGTTGATGTTGATGATCCCGACCAACTATCCCAAGCCTCTCAAAAAATACGTAAACTAATTAAATCTTCACCCATACCTCAAGAAACCGCTCTAGAAATCATGACTGCCTACAAAAAACTCTGCGGTTTTGCCGGCCTGAAAGAAATTCCCGTCGCCGTCCGTACCTCGGCCACCGCCGAAGACAGTGCCGATGCCTCTTTTGCTGGCCAAGGTGATACTTTTTTAAACACTGTTGGAGAAGCCAATGTCGTCAATAAAGTCCGCGCTTGCTGGGCCTCTCTTTTTACCTCTCGATCCATTTTTTATCAAGTCAAAAATCATTACGATCATTTTAAAATCGGTGTCGCTGTTCCTGTCCAAAAAATGGTTCAAAGTGAAATTTCCGGAATTACTTTCACTCTAAATCCGGTCACTAACGATAAAAAAGAAATTGTCGTCGAAACTATTTGGGGACTAGGGGAATACATCGTCCAGGGCATTATTACCCCGGATCAATATTTAGTCGATAAAAATAATTGGGAAATAAAGTTCGAAAATCACGTTCCTCAAAAAGTTCAGTTGACCCGTTTTGAAAATGGTAACAAAGAAATCTCAGTTCCTAAATATAAACAAAATCGCCCCAAAATTGACCATTCTATGGTTCTTAAAATTGCCAGATTAGCCCAAAAATTACACAACCATTACGGTCGGGCTCAAGATATCGAATTTGCCATAGAAAAGGGTAAATTATACTTTGTTCAAACCCGTCCCATTACCACAGTCGATGTCAGTCAAAAAAAATTGGATAACCAAAATAAAATCAATGCCAATCTCAAACCACTCTTAGTCGGCGAAGCCGCCAGCCCCGGTTTTGCCACCGGTGTAGCCATCATTATTAACTCTCCCAAAGAAATTGAACGCGTTTCTAAAGGCCAAATTTTGGTGACTCAAATGACCACTCCCGACTTTGTTCCCGCCATGAAAAAAGTCAACGGAATTATCACCGACCGCGGCGGTCAAACTTCCCATGCCGCTATTGTCAGTCGGGAATTAGGTGTTCCCTGTGTCGTTGGCACTGGCACCGCCACTAAAACTATTAAAGAGGGGGATATCTTAACTATTGATGGTACTACCGGTAAAATTTATAGCGGTGAATTTAGCTCTGAAACTTCAGTTAAGAAAGATAATACTTCAGAAAAAATCAAAACTGCCACCAAACTCTATGTTAATTTAGGTGAACCGGAGTTAGCTAAAGAAATTAGTAAAAGATATATTGATGGTGTCGGTCTGCTTCGAGCCGAATTTATGATGGCCAACATCGGTATTCATCCCAAACATATGATTCAGGAGGGTCGGCAAAAAGAATATATTGAAAAACTAGCCTCAGGTCTGGCTGAATTTTGCAAAAATTTTAATCCTCGTCCGGTTATTTATCGGGCCAGTGATTTTAAAACCAATGAATATCGTTCCCTCAAATGGGGCAAACTTTATGAACCAGAAGAACCAAATCCGCTTTTAGGCTTTCGGGGTGCCCTCCGTTATATTAACTCTCCCGATGTTTTTCAAATGGAACTAGAAGCTATTAAAATGGTCCGCAATAAATTTAATTTAAAAAATCTCTGGTTGATGATTCCTTTTTGTCGCAGTCCCCACGAATTAAGCCAAGTTAAAAAAATTATTACCGATAATGGCCTTTTACGCAGCCCCTCATTCAAATTATTTATGATGGCGGAAATTCCCACTAATGTCATTATGCTTGATAAATTTATCGACGTCGGCATTGATGGTATTTCCATTGGCAGTAACGATTTGACCATGTTAACTCTAGGTCTTGATCGGGATAATGCCGAAATTGCCAAAGATTTTAATGAACAGGATCCGGCTATGCTCTGGTCACTTAAACGTCTGGTAACTAAAGGCAAAAAACGCGGTATTATGGTTGGAATTTGTGGACAAGCCCCCAGTAACCATCCTGATCTAGTGGAAAAATTGGTCAAGTGGGGGATTACCTCTATTTCTGTCTCTCCCGACGCTATCGACCGCACCCGCGAAATTATCTCCTGGGCCGAAAAGAAAAATTTAGAGAAAAAATAATTATAGTCTTTCTATAGCAAATCCTAAAACTTGGCCCTTAATTTTCCCTGCTTTCCTCACTAAAATTTCTGCCGACTTTTCAACAAAACCACAAGTTAAATAATCTTTCGGATCACCAAAAATATTGTCTGATGTTTTTAAATTTTCCACCCTAAATTTATCTTTTTTCCCATTTTTTTTGATTGTCCCTTCAATTACCGTTGCCTCTCTACTGTCACTAATACTTCCAATACCAACTATATTTAAACCACCTAACCTTCTATTCAATTCTTTCAAATCAATACTTTCATTGGAGATTATTACCGTATCACCCGAAGCTATTTCCATAGTCCCATTTGCATTAAAAATCATCGGCGTTATTTCTGTAGTCATGCGCGGATTATATCACTAACACCTCAATTTAGGCAAAAACTACTACCACTTCTCCTCTAATATCTCCGTCCCAATCAGTTTTTACCTCTTCAAATTTTTTCGTCATTTCCCGAATTATTCTAATTTCCACTTTTTCTCCATAAATTTCTTTTATCTCTTTCACTAATTTTTCCGTTCGAAGTGGGGATTCGTAAACCACTTTTGTGCCTTCAATTTCTTTATATTTTTCCAAAATCCTTTTTCTTTCCCCGTCTTTTTTTGGCAAAAATCCCAAATACGAAAATCTTCCCATCGGTAATCCGGATAATACTAAAGCATCAATCGCCGCACAAGCCCCTGGCATGGCTGTATATTTTATCCCTAACTCTTGGCATTTTTTAACTAACAGCCAACCCGGATCAGATAATAGGGGAGTCCCGGCATCAGTTACCAATCCCACTTCTAAACCTTCTTTTAACATTTCTACCACTTGGGGAATTTTCTGTCTTTCCACCTCATCGTAAAAAGAAAATAATTTCGGCTTATTAGCAATTTTCAATTCTTTTAATAACAATCCTGTTTTTCTAGTATCTTCACACAACAAAACATCGATACTTTCAAACATATCGATAGCCCTCAATGTGATATCCTTCATGTTTCCGATTGGTGTTGAGATTATATAAAGCATTTAAATTTCCTTTAAATCAAAACTTTTAATCGTCTTCTTATCAGCATTAAAATAAAAAACTGCTTTAACACTTTTACCACTTAAAATTACTGGCATCCAATTTTTATCAGTTGCCCACATTTGATCATAAGGAATTTTGTCTAAATCAAACCATTCTGGCGCCATTTCTTCACTCTCACTTGGTTCACCCTGCCACTGTTTACATAAAAAAACATGACTATTAATCTCTGTCCCATCTTCATAAATAAATAAAGTTTCACCTTTTGATTCTAAATTTTCCAATTTCACTCCAAATTCTTCAAAAGCTTCTCTTTTAGCCGCTTCAACGACTGTTTCACCATCTTTAATTTTTCCCCCGGTACCATTCCACAAACCTACCCCATGGCCTCTTTTTTTCATGGCTAAACAAATCTGATTATCTCTTAGTAAAAAACAATCGGTAACTTCTATGGGCATTTTTTAATTAAATTGTCTAATTACTGCCACCACTTTACCCCGAATTTCCACGTCAGTCACATACATCGGGCTCATGGTGGAATTAGCCGGCTGTAAACGAACTCGATTCGTTTCCTGGTAATATCTTTTTAAAGTGGCAAAACCGTTTCTCAGTACTGCTACCACAATATCCCCATTATTAGCCATTTTTTGTTCCTTAACCACCACAAAATCACCACTTAAAATCCCATCATCGATCATCGAATCGCCCTTTGCCTGCAAAACAAATGATTTGTCGCCTGATTTAATTAATGCCGAAGACACCATCAAAGTCGCATTTGGATCAGTATAAGGCTCAATAGGAGTTCCGCAGGCAATAAAACCTAATACTGGTAATTCAATTGAATTTTCATCATCTTTTTCTTCATTTAATAATTCAATGCCTCTAACCGCCCCCCGATAACGACGGATTAAACCCTTTTTCTCTAAAGCCGCTAAATGTTCATGAACCGTGGCCAATGAAGATAAACCCAAATCTTGGGCAATTTCTGTTAAAGTTGGTGCATAACCATACTTATCAATACTTTTACCAATTAAATCTAAAATTTCCTTTTGTCTTTTATATATTGTAGCGGGCATGCTTCTATCATACACGAACAATACCCGAAGTCAACTATTTATTAATGCTAATATAATTCATGTTCTTTTTACTCTTGTTTCTATTGTTCACCAAACCAGTCCTAGCTGCCAATGACTTCAGTATTCAGGAAAATCTAAATTATTCTCTTGATACTTCCGGCCAAGCCGATGTCACTCAACAAATCAATATTACCAACAATCTTTCCCAAATTTACCCGGAAAATTATCAAATAAATATTCAAGGATTACCGATAATCAATCTCAGTGCCAGTGACAATGGCGGCAGTATTCTTCAAAGCTTCACCACCGAAAATGATATCACCACTATTAAATTAAAATTCAACCAGCCAAAAATTGGCAAAGATCAAATCACCTCCTTTAAATTAAACTATGAAATTCCCTCCTTTGCCAAAAACAAAGGTAAAACCTGGGAAATTTCTCTACCTCAATTTACCGGTGATAGTCTTAACCAAACTCAAACTAAAATCCAAATTCCGTCCGATTTTGGCTCGCTTTCTTTTGCTTCCATTCCTGTAAAATTTGAAAACAATGGCACTCAAAACCAAATTTCCTTTACCACCAATTCAACAGACAAAATTCTCATAATTTTAGGTGATTATCAACTCTTCAACTTTACCCTAAATTACCAATTAAATAATCCCAGTGACAACCAAACTTTTTCTGAAATTGCTCTTATTCCGGACACTTATTCTCAATCAGTTTTTTATCAATCAATCTCCCCGCCGCCCCTAAGTATCCGGGTGGATGCGGACGGTAATTGGTTAGCCAAATATCAATTACAACCACAACAAAATATCAATATTATTGCCCAAGGGCAGGTAAAAACAGGTGTTATTTCCCCTCAATCAGCTCCCGATCTTAATCTTTATTTAAAAGAACAGCCCTTTTGGCCCGTCTCTGACCCTCAAATTCAAGCTATTTCTAAAACACTTTCTACCCCTCGATCAATCTATGACTATGTGGTCAACACTCTAAATTACAACTACGATCTCGTCAACAACACTACCACCACCCGTTTGGGAGCCCTGGAAGCCCTTTCAGAACCTAACAACGCCCTTTGCACCGAGTTCACTGATCTCTTTGTGACTCTAGCCCGGGCTAAAGGTATTGCTGCCAGAGAAATTGAGGGTTACGCCTATTCCAACAACTCTAAAATTAAACCAATTAATACCCAAAGCGACATCCTTCATGCCTGGCCGGAATATTTCGACACCACCGCTAATCTTTGGAAAGCTATTGATCCCACTTGGGCCAAAACTACCAACGGTATCGATTATTTTAACGATCTTGATTTAAACCATGTTACTTTCGTCACTCATGGTGTTGACAGTCAACTTCCTCAAGTACCAAATGCCCATTTGGAATTCGCTTCCGTAGAAGTAATCAATGAACATACCCTGCCTCAACTCTCACTTCATGGTTCCCAATTAACCATTAAAAACAACAGTCCCAATTCTCAAAAGAATCTTCACCTTTCTATTCCTGCTTTGAAATACGAAAAAAATATCGATAATATTTTCCCTTATTCTTCCTATATTATTTTTATTCCCACCCCAAATTTCTTTTCCTCTCTTCTGCCCAAATATCAAAAAATTTCTTTTATTTTGACCAATTCAAATGGCCTCAGTAGTACCCAAAGTCTTCAAAATACTACCCATTTTCTCAATCTTGGTCTTGGCATCATCGTCTCTCTCATTTTTCTCAGTGTCAGCGGTATAATAATTACCAGTCATCACCATGAAAAAAATCCTTAAATATACCCTTTACTTAAGTTTTGCCTTAGTCATTGAAAATCAAATCTGGACAAATTTAAGTTTTAATCCTGAAATTGAAACCATTATCAAAGTTGCCTTAATATTGGCTATTTTTGAATTAATCCTCAAACCGATTGTTAGAGTCCTTCTTTTACCCATTACCTTTCTTACTTTGGGTTTATTCCGAATTGTTATCAACACTCTTGGTTTATATCTGGCCACTTTTCTTATTTCCGGCTTTAACGTCAGTTCAGTAACTGTCTTCAACTACTCTCTTAATAACTTTTTGGCTTATCTCTTCACTTCCTTTATAATTAGTTCTCTTCTCTTTATTTTTAAAAAATTATGAAAATTACTTTGATTGTTATTCAAATTTTGCTTTGTCTATTGGTTTCCACCTTAATTTTTCTCCAATCAAAAGGGGATAACGAAAACAATAATATCCTTTCCGAAACCAATTCTGAACGTCGGGGTTGGGAAAAAATTCTCTTCCGTCTGACTATTTTTACTATTTTTCTCTTCCTGCTCTCCTCTATCATCCAAACCATGATCTAAATGATCACTAAACTACGTTTTAAATTAGAATTGTTCTTTTATTATCTCAAAAGAAATTGGCTTTATCTTTTATCCGGTTTAATTTTAGGAATAATTTTAGTAATTTTTCATCAACAACTTTTAAGTCTCTATAATAGAATCATCCAAAAAACCGATAAAATCGGTATTAATGGTTTATACACCCTTAATAATCTTCCCCCCAATATTGCCAATGAAATTTCCTATGGTCTGACTCAGGAAACCGGAAACGGCAAATTTGAAATTTCTCCCTTAGTTAAAAGTCTCAATATTCGCCAGGATAATACCCAATTTATTTTCGAATTAAATTCTAATTTTTACTGGCACAATGGCCGTAAATTCACCGCCTCGGACCTTAACTATAAGATTCCGGGTCTAAAAATTACCGTTGCTGATTCCACCCATCTAACAGTCCAAACCGATAAAGCCTTTGCCCCCATACTTTCCGCCTTAAGCCAGCCTTTAATTCAGAAAAATTTTGACGGTGTTGGTAAATATAAAGTTACTCGCTACGATTACCAAGATGGCTACCTTAAAGATATCTATTTAAAATCAAGCGAAAATTCCATTATTTATCGCTTCTATCAAAGTGAAGATGATCTTCTCAATGCTTTTAAAATTGGCGAGATAAACCAAATGGAACTTACCAGTATTCCAAAAGACTTCGATAAATGGCCCGGCACCAATATTTCCAAAGATATCCAAAGTGATCAAAAATATTTAGCTATTTTTTTTAATACTAACAAAATAAATAACAAACAGCTTCGCCAAGCTTTAGCCTATGCTACCCCAAAAACAAACGATATGAATGAAAGAGCTCTATCACCTATTTCTCCTAGTTCCTGGGCCTACAACCCCGATGTCAAAGATTATGCATTTAATCCCAGCAAGGCTAAAGATTTCTTTTCCAAAAATAAAATCGATTCTATTTCTTTAACCTACAACGACCGACGTTTGCTTACTTTGGCCGAAGATATCCAGAAAAATTGGCAAAATATTTTGGGAATAAAAGTAAACCTTAACCTTACCGACCAAATCGACACTCAAAATTTTGAGGCCATTTTAGCCTACGGCAGTATTCCCGCCGATCCAGATCAATATCTTTTCTGGCATTCCACCCAAAGCAAAACTAATTTAACTAAACTAGATAATCCGGTCATTGATAAACTCCTGGAAGATGGTAGACAAAGTTTTGATCAGCAGGATCGTAAAAAAACTTATCAAGAATTTCAAAAGGATCTTTTAGAAGAATGTCCAGCTATTTTCTTAAGATATCCTATCGTTTATACTGTTACCAGAAATTAATTTATGAACCAAAACAAAATTACCCCACTGGGTTATTTACTGATTGCTACTTTTTTCATTTTACTTTCCTATGCTGGCTGGATTTATACCAAAAGTATTGATTGGACCGTCCTCAAAAGAATGGAAAACAGCCCCTTAACCCTTCCCACCGGCGTCCCTTCACCGACTGCTACTATCAGCGCCACTCCCAAAAAATAATCATAATCTAAAAAAACTGACCGATATCAAAGCCATCAACAAACTCAACCCGAATAAAAAGCTATAACCATGTTCTATCAAAACAGATCCCAAAATAATTAATGGTACTTGCAGGGCACTATTCCATAAATTAACCAAGGAAATTGTCGTCGCCCGATTATACGACTGGGTCATTAAATTAATTTTTTGAGAATATAATGGCCCTCGAAGCGATTCTGAAACAATTAAGAAGATAAAAGGTACCACCGCTAACCAAAAATTTTTCCATAAAACTTCATTGATAAAAAATATCCCTGTAAAAAAAGTAAAACTGTAATTCAACCAATTAATTCTTCTTTCTAGTTTTACCCCCAACCATAATTTATGAGCCCATAAATTTCCCATAAAAGTAATCAATTGATAAACTGAAGTGATTATGCCAATTAGCAACACCGTCACATTCAATTGTCGAAAATATTCCGAATAAATCCGCCAAATTAAAAACGAAGCGGTAAAAATTAAGGTCTTACTGATGACAATTTGCACCATTCCTGATCCGCCTTTCATTAAATTCCAAGCATCTTTTAGTATTCCCGATTTAACCTTCTCTTTTTGATAATGAATCTTTGGTTCTATTAAAAAGAAACCCAAAACAAAAGCTCCGAACAGTGCCAAATTATCAATGGATAACAAATAAATAAATTGTCGGTTATTTAAATCTTTAGCAATCAACACTGCCATTATTGGGGTCACAATTTTAAAGATTCTTTGAGCCGAGAAATATTGACCTAATTTTTTTAAACTATTTCCTTCCTCGCCTAAATTTTTGGAAGTATCGTAAACTAAAGCTTCATCGGTTCCGGAAAATAAGCCTGTAGATAAGGCAAAAATAGCAAAAGCCACTGCAAAAGGCCAAAATCCCTGTCCAAAAATACAAATTATTCCATAAATTAAATTTAGACCCACCGCCACCACAATCATATTTTTTCGTCCCCATTTATCTGCTAAATAACTCGACGGTAATTCCGATAAAAAAGTCACCACTGAAAAAATTACTGCCAAATAAAAAATCTGGGCCAGGGTTAAACCCCGAAAAACCAAAAAAATACTCACCACTGCATTCAGCACTTTAGTTTCCAATAACGCCTGAATCCAAAACATCAGCGAAAAATTTCTCTTCAGTTTAGATAAATCCACCATCTTACTTTTTTAATAATTCAACGTCACTCAAAATTTCTCCGGCATGTTTAGTCGGATTCACATTTTCATAAACTTTTTTTATTTCACCTTGGTCATCAATCAAAAAACTTTTTCTCAATGTGCCTTCAAATTCCCGACCCATAAACTTCTTCTTTCCCCAAGCTTCATAAGCTTTTATTGTGTTTATACTTTCATCACTCAAAATTGGAAAATTTAAATTATATTTTTTGGCGAATTTTTGATGCGATTTAACACTGTCTTTAGATACCCCTAAGATTTGCACTCCCAATTTTTCCAACTCCCGAAAATTGTCTCTCAAACTGCAGGCTTCCGCCGTACAACCCGGAGTATCATCTTTGGGATAGAAGTATAACAGTACCCATTTTCCCTTATAATCAGCCAATTTTCTTAAAACTCCATTCTGATCGTTTAGTTCAAATTCTTTTGCTTTCATTCTTAATTTTACCACCAGCCGTCAATCATTCAATTTCTGATAGTGTTAAAATTCCCTTATGTCCTTATCAAGTGATACTGTTAATAAATCAAAATTTGGGAAAAATTTTACTAAACCTCTATACGACTCTTACTGTTTTTCCAATATTCCCAAAACTATTCAGTTTCTCTTTAATACCAGCAAAGATGTTGGCTTACCCCAAAATACCATTCCTAAAAACAAGTATCAAAAAGTAGTTTTCTTTTTTGTTGACGCTTTCGGCTGGAAATTTTTTGAAAATAATAAAAATAAATATCCGGCTTTAAAAAGATTTATCGATAGGGGAATTGTCTCTAAAATTACCGCCCAATTTCCCTCTACTACCGCCGCTGAAGTTACTACTATTAATACTGGCTCCACCGTCGGTGATAATGGAATTTATGAATGGTTTTATTACGAACCAAAATTAGACGCCGTTATTGCCCCACTTCTTTTTTCCTATTCTAAAGACAAAATTAGAGACACCCTCAAGTCTAGTGGTATTAATCCCTCAATCCTCTATCCCACCAAAACTATTTATCAACAATTAAAAAAACAAGGAGTAAAATCATATACTTTTTTACCCTCAGATTTTACTTTTTCAGAATACAATTTAGCCGTTAACAAGGGAAGTAATATTTTTCCTTATAACACTCTCGCTCAAGGTCTGACTGACATTTCAGAAATAATCACTAAAGAAATCAAAAAATCTTATTATTTTTTTTACTACGGTAAAATCGACTCCATGGGCCACAGTTATGGTACTGATTCTAGATATTTTGAATCAGAAATTAATTTGTTTTTTACTGCCTTAGAAAATATATTTTTTAAATTTATCGATGGCCAAGTTAAAGATACCATCATTCTTTTAAGTGCCGATCATGGCCAAACTGATGTCAACCCCAAAACTACTTTTTATCTAAATAAAAAAATAAAAGATATTACTAAATATTTTAAAAGCACCAAAAGTGGTCAAGCTATTGTTCCCGCCGGTTCCTGTCGGGATATGTTTCTCTATGTCAAAGAAGAATCTATTGATGAACTTCAGCAAATTTTAATTAAAAAATTAACCGGAAAAGCAGAAATATATAAAACACAAGAACTTATTAATCAAGGTTTTTTCGGCCCCAAAATTTCTCCAAAATTCCTATCCCGAGTTGGTAATTTAGTCATCTTACCCTATATGGGAGAAGCTGTTTGGTGGTATGAAAAAGACATTTTTGAACAAAAACATATTGGTCATCATGGTGGTCTCACTCCAGAAGAAATGGAAATTCCTTTTCTGGCTTTGCCATTACAACCAGGAAATTTTTTATTTTCCCAATAACAAAGTATTTTTTACTTCGTGATTTTTTATCGTGGGAATTGCCGACAAAAGAATCAGTAGAGAAATTACAAACAGCCCCACCGCACCAAAAAAAGGCAAACCTTTAAAATAGCCAAACAACCACGCTCCCAACAATGGTCCCAAAATTCTGGCCATCGCCTGCACACTTTGATTGCCGCCCTGAACTTTACCCTGCATTTTTGGCCCCACCGAATTAGCAATTAATCCCGAAATCGACGGTTCCAAAAGTCCATCACCAAAATTCATCACTATAAATCCAACATAAAAAAATAATTCTGATTTAAAAATTGAAGTTACTGCCGCAATACTAATACCCACAATTATCAACAACAGTCCATAGACTGACAACTTTATTTCCCCAAATTTAGGCATTAATTTCCTTATTAAAAATCCCTGCGAAATGATATCGATCAGGCCGGCCACAAACAACAAAATTCCGATTTGAGCCGGGTTCCATAAAAAAACATCTTTAGTATAAACTGAATTAATTCCATAAATAGCGTTAAAAGCCAAAAAGAAAATAAAACTGATCGCAAATAATCTACTTAAAATTTTTATGGAAAAAAGTTCCCATAAGTGACCAAAAGGGTTTAAGTGACTGACTTCAAATTTTTCTAAACGGTTTTCTTTTTTCAAACTTTCCGGTAAAACAAAATATCCCCAAACCATATTTAACGCCGTAATTCCCGCCGCCACAAATAAAGGCAAAGTTAAATGAATCGCCCCCAAAATTCCCCCCAGTGCCGGTCCAATCATAAAACCAAAACCTCCTGCCGCCCCAATCATGCCATAATATTTACTTCTTTCTTTTGGATCAGTAATGTCCGCTAAATAAGCATAAACTGTGGAAATATTTCCCCCGGTTAAACCATCAATAATTCTCCCGAGCAATATTAACCAAAAAGTTCCTCCCAAAGCCAAAAATAAATAACCCACTACCGATCCAAATAAACTGATTAACAAAATTGGTCTTCTACCCCATAAATCACTTAAAGTTCCCAATCCCGGCGAGGCTAAAAACTGACACACGGCATACACCGCCATGACAATTCCTACATAAATTGCCAAATCATTAGGATTCGGAATAAATCTTTCAATTAAAAATGGCAATATCGGAATAATAATCGAAAATCCCAAAAAATTTAGGAACATCGTTACTAAAATAAAAATCAACCGATTATTTTTTCCGGTAAAAAAATTGCGAAACATAGACTTCTATTGTACCTCAACTTCTATGGCTACCACCCCGTATTGTTTTTCCTCTGCCTCTGTATAAAATTTTTTGTAAACTTCAATTCCTTGATCTAAAGTTTCCATATCAGGCAACACTTTTTTTAATGGTTCCTTAGTTAACATTTCCTTTATTGACTCATATTTCGTCACTCTTTTAACTTTTACTTTTACAAAATCTGTTTCTTTATTATTAAAAACGTCTATTAAATCTCCTGCCGAAATTTCGGCATATTTTTCTTTTCTAATTCTTCCTTCAATTGTTTTTTGGCCATTTTTTAAAAAAGTAAAATATGGCTCAGAACGATGATTTTTATATTTCATAAAATTCTTTTTTCTTTTCAGCATTTATACTCTTATCACTGCTGCCTCCGAATTATCAATTTCACTGACTCTTGTTATCATTTCCTCAGCAACCAACTTATTTCTGCCATCACCACTAAACGAAACAACTTCTGGTCCTTCTTGGCCACTACGATAATCAATCATTAAAGTTTTCTCGCCTCTATTAAATCTTCCTATCATCCTACTCTCAGTAATGACTACCAAATTATTAATGCTGTCTGTTTTAATTTCGTCTCCTAAACCAGAAATAGCCCTTTCATTTTCCAAATTAAGCCCATAAATAGCTGCACCATCATAAGGTGTAATCATCCTATCTAAAGCCACTTCTAAGAAAGTTACTACATTTGTGGTTGTTTCAACTAAATTTTTAGGAAAACCATCAATCAATTTAATTTCCTCTCGTATCTCATTTTTTCTTCCCCCTCCAATCGCCACTTCGACTACTTTTTTTCCGTCACCAGGAAAATAACTATTTGCCAAGGGCATCAAAAAATTTTTCTCTCTAGACATAACCAATTATACAATAATATTACAAAATTCTTTCCTCACCAATTATCTCAATTTTTCAAAAATAAATTTATTTTTTAATTTTCTAAAATAACTTTTATTCTTCCTGAATTAAAAATTGTTGTGTCGGCTGTTAAACTTTTCGCTTGAACCCGATATAAATGCGTCCCGTTTCTAACAGTCATTTTACCCGAACTTACGGATGTAAAGTCTTGACTATTAGTCGAAATTTCACTTCCCCACACTTCTATTCCCGCCGTTATATCAAACAACCTTAAATACGCTAAACCATTACCATTTAATAATTTCATGTTGGCTTCAAAATACGCCCCGGCCAGATTTGGATAATCGTCAGTGCTGATATAAAATTCCGTCCCCGGTAAATTTGTCCACGTATTTTCTAAAGTACTACCGTTGCCAGGGATTGGTATATATTGAACACTTTTTGTCTTTGGGGTTAAAACTTCAGAAACAACTTTTATCGTTGGAATAGGGGAATTAAGTGGCGCCGGCGAAACCGACACTTCTGTTGGTATCGGCGTGACTGAAGGATATATGTTATTTTTTACCGAATTATCGGTACTTTTGTAATTCCATTGCCAAAATAAAAAACCATCTATTGCTAAAATATTTACCATTAAAATAGCTATCCCCAATATTTTAAAAACTTTATTCATCCAAATTAATTATGCCACAATTTATTTTTGTTG
>Ga0182027_10000229_pt1 | contig 94948 bp, 100 predicted proteins | sample 712E1DmetaG_FD_121300 | JGI IMG/M metagenome (GOLD analysis project Ga0182027, IMG submission 121300) | Permafrost microbial communities from Stordalen Mire, Sweden - 712E1D metaG (Illumina Assembly) | ecosystem: Environmental > Terrestrial > Soil > Wetlands > Permafrost | place: Sweden... | reverse complement strand
TTCATGTATAGGTAGATTCGTAATTTCATGATTGTCAAAAACAATCGTGCCGCGATTTGGCGGTACAATTCCTACGATCATATAAAAAGTCGTAGTCTTTCCTGCGCCGTTAGGCCCAAGCAAGCCGACAATTTCGCCCCGCTTAACCGTAATATCTACACCATTAACAACAGTGCGGCCATCATATGATTTGGCCAAACCCTTAGTTTCTAAAAGCTGCATTCAGATTCTCCGTCTGGTTAATTTCTATCTGCGGCCTGCCGGTCAAGACTATCCTCTTATCTACGGCAGTATAGACCGCCTCCTGGCTGTAAGAAACATTCTCTCCGCGCAATATACGCACATTCCCCAGGGCGACAATCTTGTTAATGGAGCTGGACATTACCGCGGATTCCTCACCCTTCTTGGCCCCTTCCTGTTTCGGGGTAAAATAAACCAGCATCTTATCGCTGTAAATGATTAAATCCGGTTTTTCTACTTTAACATTATTATTAAATATGGCAATATTTTTTTCATAATCTACTTCCAGTGGTCCATCGCAGATAATTACGATCTTTTCTTTTTTACCCTTTAGTTTATCTAAGGGCTCGATATCCAACCGCACATTCTTCTCCACCGCCATCTGCTTAAGCGCGGTCTGGCCTCTGGCGCCTTCCCCGGTAAGGTTCATATCCGAACGCTGAAGATTAATCTTATCCAGAGTGCTGACTATCTGCTGTTTACGATCCCAATCCAGAGAATCAGTAGTCAATTTTGCACCGCTGGATGTAGTGATGATCACATTATCTTCTAAGTGCACAATCCCGCTGGTCTTATTAAAATCACCTTTATCAGCAGTAAGGTTCATGTTGTCTTTATCCGCGTAATGGTTACCTACTACCTCTTTAAGCTTGACTACATCATTAAATATATCCGCTGTTTTTCCGGAGAGATCCCAGGATTTTACCCCTTTTTCACCATATCCAGAAAGAGAGAAATCCCCGATCTGCTGATCAGAATCCTTGCTTTCTTTTGCTGCTTTATCGGTTTCAACCGCCAAAGAGGTTCCGGAGAATAATAAAAGCGTAAAAATTAAAAATGCAAATTTTTTAAACTCCATAAAATTTTAAAATATCTTCCCATTTACCCTGCGCTTTAAGAATCATCTCGGCGATCTCCCTGACAGCTCCGCGGCCCCCTGTACGGTTAGTTATATAAAGTGCAGCCTCTTTTATTTCACCACAAGCATTCCCCACCGCAATCGGCAAACCTACTTTACGCATAAGCGACAAATCCACCAAATCATCCGCCACAAAACAAATTTCATCTACAGAAACTTTATATTTCTTGATAATTTTATCCAGAACCGAGGTTTTAGGAAAAACATCGGCAAGAACCTCAGCCACCCGCATATCTTTGGCGCGCGGCAGGATTGCTTTAGAACCTTTAGCTGTAACCAAAATAGTAGGGATTCCGGCTTTATTTAAAACATAAACCCCCAGGCCGTCGTGCACATCAAAAAACTTAAGCTCACTCCCCCGGGAATCATAAACTATCCTACCGTCAGTCAAAACTCCATCTACATCCAGCAGGAACAGTTTTACTTTCCGCAGGCGGCTGTTTAATTCTTCTTTTGTCATTTCATTAGACATAATTAAACCAATCCCGCTTTAAGCAGGTCCTGCACATCCAACAAGCCCACTGGCCGCATAAATTTATCCACCACAGGAACCTCATCTATTTTTTTGTCCTGCAATATACGCATTGCCTCTGCAGCCAGCATATCCTTATTTACGACAGCAGGGTTTTTAGTCATTACCTCTTTAATCAGGCGCTGCGCTAAATTTTTATCACTCTCCAGATGCCGGCGTAAGTCTCCGTCGGTAAAAATCCCTTTAAGTTTTCCTTGTTTATCCACAACCGTTGCCGAACCTGCCCTGGCGCGGGTAATCGCGCATAATACCTGCGAAACTTTCTTATCCTCATCCACCACGGCATTAGCGCCTGCCCGACGCATAATATCCTCAACCTTTAAAAGCAGCCTCCTGCCTAAAGCCCCGCCGGGATGAAAGAAAGCGAAGTCCTTTTCTTTAAAACCTTTTAGCTCTAACAAACACACCGCCAAAGCATCCGCCATAGCCAAAGTTGCGGTGGTGGAAGCGGTAGGAGCCAGGCCTAATGGGCAAGCTTCTTTTTTTACCGAAACATCCAAAACTACATCGCTATATTTAGCAAGCACTGATTTTAAATTACCGGTAAGCGAGATAATCGGGGAACCTATCTTTTTAAGTATGGGCAACAACTGTTTCATCTCCTCAGTCGAGCCGCTGTTAGAAAGTATAATCACGATATCATCGGAGGTAACCTTACCTAAATCGCCATGGATCGCCTCTGCCGTATGCATAAATAAACTTGGGGTTCCTGTTGAAGCGAGGGTTGCGGAAAGTTTTTGCGCGATAATACCGGTCTTGCCCATTCCGCTGACTACTACCCTGCCCTTATTCTTAAGGATCAACTCAATCGCCTTAACAAACCCCTTATTCAAACGGCTCTTCAGAAGTTTTATTGCCTCAGCCTCAATATCCAAAACCTCTTTTGCCCGCTTAATCACATTTATTTTCATAATACACTCTCGATCTTTTTAATTTGCTTTAACAGGATTTCTAATTCCTTAAAATTAATCATATTCGGCCCATCGCAAGGAGCGTTTTTAGGGTCAACGTGTACCTCTAAAAACAAGCCATCGCAGCCAAAAGCCACGGCTGCCCTGGAAAGCCCGGCAACAAATTCACTCTGCCCTCCGGAACAAGCGCCTTTTCCACCGGGAAGTTGCACGCTATGTGTAGCATCATAAATTACAGGATAACCAAACTCGCGCATAATCGAAAGGGCCCGGTAATCCGTAACCAGATTATTATATCCAAAACTTACCCCTCGCTCCGTAATCAAAATCTTCTTATTCCCCGCGGATTCGACTTTTTTGATTATAGGCAAAATATCCCAGGGGGCAAGAAACTGGCCTTTTTTAATATTTACCACCTTACCGGTTTTAGCGGCTGCCAACACAATATCTGTCTGACGGCATAAAAATGCCGGAATCTGGATAATATCCAGCACCTTAGCTGCCGCAGCCATATCTTTTGCGCAATGCACATCACTTAAAACAGGGATTTTGAGTTGCTGTTTTACCTTCTTTAAAATAGCCAACCCCTTGGTTAATCCCGGTCCGCGATAAGAATCTACGGAAAGCCGATTAGCCTTATCAAAACTTGACTTAAAGATAAACGGAACCCCGCAAGAATAAGCGATCCCCTTAATTTTGCTGGCAGCTTCAAGACAGGAGCTTTCCGATTCAATAACACAAGGCCCCGCGATGAGTACGAGCGGATTTTTATCACCAAATTTTATATTTCCCACATTAACCTGGCGCATTAGCTTATCCCCTTTTGCAATAAAGCTTTGAGCTTTTCTAAATCTTCCGGCGTATCCACACTGATGGTGTCAAATTTAGTTTCGATCATTTTAATTTTAAAACCCTCTGCCAAAACACGCAACTGCTCCAACTTCTCGGTCTTCTCAAGATTAGAAACAGGCAGGTTTTTATAAGTAAAAAGAAAATCTTTTGTGTAACCATAAAGGCCGATATGCTTATAATAAGTTACATCTTTAATTTCGGCATTCGGCGCCAAAAACGGGATAGGCGCACGCGAAAAATACAAAGCGAGGTTATTCTTATCTACCACTACCTTTACTACGTTTGGATCAAAAACCTGCTCCGGATCTTCAATCTTTTTCATAATTGAAGCCATACTAAGAAACCTATTCTCTAATAAGACCCGCGCGACACTATCGATCATCATCGGGTGGATTAATGGCTCGTCACCCTGGATATTTATCACAACCTTTACATCTAAAGGGTTAACCACCTCGCTAATCCTGTCGGTACCACAGGTATGCTCCTTAGAGGTCATCACGGTTTTAGCCCCGAACTCAATAGCCACCTTTTGAATTATTTCATTATCACAGGCAATGATAAGCTCATCCAGCATGCGGCTTGCCTTAGCCCGCTCCCAAACATGCTGCAACATAGGCTTGCCCATAATATCGGCCAACACCTTGCCCTTAAACCTTGTAGATGAATACCTGGCTGGAATAACTCCGATTACATCCATCTTATTTGATCCTCTCTAAAAGTTCCCGGGAATTGATTACCGCTGTTCCCAATTTACCTACGACAATACCCGCGGAGAAATTAGCGATATACGCTGCCTCTAACTTTGAGGCGCCCGCGCAAAGAGCCAAAGTAAAACTACTGATTACCGTATCTCCCGCACCTGATACATCAAAAACCTCCTGGGCTTGCGTCGGAATATGTGTCAGGCGGCCGTTCTTCTCAAGCAACTTCATACCCTGCTCGCCTAAAGTCACTAAAATAGAATCAAGGTTTAAATACTGCACAATCTGACGGGCGGCTAAATCAATATCCTTGTCCGTAAACAACCTGTCGGTATTAATTTTAAAGCGGTTGTCTGTATCTTTCATCTTCAGGTTCCTGATAGCGTTCTCCAATTCCTTGCGATTAGGAGTTATTGAAGTGACCCCGCGGTAATACTGGAAATTATCTTCCTTAGGATCCACAGTAATGATCTTCTTGTGGGCCTTGGCCAGAGAAACAAGTTTTCCCAACAGCTCCACGTTAATTACCCCTTTGCCATAATCTTCAATAATAACCGCGTCAAATGACCTGATATTTTTTTCAATATATTTCAAAATCTTTAAATTTAACTTTTCCGGAAGGTCATGCGTATGCTCCCAATCCACCCTGACTACCTGCTGATGACCGGCGAGGATGCGTGTCTTTACGGTAGTGTGCCTTTTGTGTTCGATAAAGATACCCCGCGTGTTAATCTTTCTTTTCTTTAATTCAGCGAACAATATTTTGGAGTTGGCGTCATCACCCGTAACCCCTAGTAGGGAAACCTTCGCTCCCAAAGAACGGATGTTATTAGCGACATTAGCTGTGCCACCGGGGACAAAAGTACGCTTATTTGCCCAAAGCACGGGAACAGGGGCTTCGGGAGAAATCCTCTCTACGCTGCCCCATATATATTCATCCAGGATCAGGTCACCGATGACTAAAATCTTTATCTTATTGAATTTCCGGATAATATTTCTTAATTTTTTCATATCTTTTCAATTACGGCCTGCGCCAAAAGTGGAAGCATTATTTCATGATGCCCGATAATATAATACCCTCTGCCCCCTGAATTTGTCGGGCGAGCCACTATGTTCTGCGCCGGACGGTAATGATAAATCATATCGAAGTTAGCAGTAGTAAAGTCCTTCACCTTATTCCCAAGATTACGCGCCAGATTAAGCGCTTTTAAAAATACTTCAGGTAAAAGCACCGCTGAACCAAAATTTAAAACCACTCCACCTTTATTTAATGAACAGATATTCTCGGCAAAAGTATGAAAATCCCGTAAAGAACCCTCAGCGGTCAACCCTGCGTCAAATGAAGGATGCTGATGGATTATATCCGTACCGATTCCCACAAAAACACATACCGGCACATTATATTTATAAGCGTTATAAAGCAGGCTTAAATTTTTATTTGGTAAATTCTCATCGGAAATCATTTTTCCCACCGCGTTTCCCAAACCTAAACCTTCGGCTACCCCGTCGTTAACCGCCTCATTGATAAAATCCGCGGTTTCCTTGCCCATGCCAAAACTTCCGTTTTTAAGGTTTGCGGCAACATCTTCAGAGGTCTTCCCCTGAAAAGCAATCTCAAAATCATGGATAATTCCTGCGCCGTTAAGACAGATACAGCTAATCACTTTTTTCTTAATCAGCTCAATCAGCACGGGGTTAAGCCCGCACTTAATTACATGGGCGCCAGCCATAAAGATTACCGCTTTTTTCTTCTTGCGGGCTGAGGCGATATCCGAAGAAATCGCAAGCAAATCCTTGGCTTTTAAGATACCCGGCAGAGAGCTTAAAAAGGCGCGAAAGCTCTTAAGCTTAGCCGGAGCAAGCGCAAAATCCCCTTTATTTACCTTGCTAAAGCGTGTTTTGATAGAATACCTTTTTACCTTATTCAGGTTAATCATAGACAATAATTTTATCACAATTCACCACTAAATCAAACATAAATATTTCGTTATTAAAGTATTGTTCGCCTGCGAATGAACCTGCTAAATTTCTCAGCTTCATTGCAGGGGATATCTTTCCAGCGGATGACTTGGCTTGTTTCTAAGCAGGGCGTTTGCAGGCCGAGCGGGCACGGTTCCGCCACGGTTCTTGGCGGAGAGCGAGGCCGAAACCCGAGCGAAGTTTGCCACGCCGGGGCAAACGAGCGTCCCTGCGGGAAACAAGACAAGGTAGACGCTAAAAATCTATTTAACTTTTAAAATTGATTCAGCGGCGGAGAGCACATCCTCTACACTAATCGCCTTAAGGCAAGCAAACTCTTTCTTGCAATTATGCGCCAGGCACTGGATACAACCTACGTCTTTATGCAAGTATTTATCAAGCCTGCCTAACGGCCCCCAGCGCCGCGGGCTAAGCCCGGGCTGATTACGCCCAAAAATAGAGATAACCGGGACACCTAAGCTTGAAGCAATATGCACAGGCCCGGAATCATTAGAGATGAATAAGGCGCATCTCTTAAGTATGCTGGCCAGATGGCTTACCGAGGTCTTGCCGGACAAGTTTAGCGCCCTATCCCCTATCTTATTAGCAACCATGTTCGCCAGAGGGATATCTTTGGCTCCTGCTACAACCAAAATCTTAAAATTATACCGGCTGGCTAATATTTCGGCAACTTGCGCAAAGTTAGCCGATGGCCAGATCTTTGAAGGACAACTTGCCCCCGGGTTAATCGCTAACAATCTATCCGTTTCCTTGATACCATGACGGGCAAATAAATCCTTAACCCACTGCTCTGATTCCGGCTTTATAGGCATAAATAAATCCCGCGCGTTGCCGCTTACACCTAAATCAGAAAGTAAATCCAGGTTATATTCCGCTTCATGCTTACGGCCTTCCTGTTTTGTATGCGCTTTTACAAGATTGTTCAGAAAGCCAAATTTTCGCTTATAGCCCAAACGTTCAGGTATACCAGCGAGAAAGGTTAACAGGTGCATGCGGTTAATAGGATGTAAAATTACCGCTAAATCAAATTTCTTCTTTTTCAGCCTGCTGGCAAATTGGAGTGAACGCATCCAGCTTTTATGTTTGATATCTTTATCATAAATTATAACTTCATCCAAATATGGGTTGTTTTCTACTATATCCCGGGCATAAGGAGAAACTAACATGGAGATATAAGCCTGGGGATATTTCTGCCTTAAGGCTTTAATTACCGGTGTAGATAACAACACATCGCCTATGCGGTCAGTGCGCACGATTAGAATACGCCGATAATTATTCAGGTTGGCATCCTGCATATTTTCTTTTTCCCCTCCTTTAAGTAAATCACTTATCTGCTCAAATACATCATCAACCTTCAGGCAGGATAAACACGCCAGATTAGCAAAACGGCACAGGGCCTTCTCGCACGGCCGGCAAAATATATCTTTCTTTATAACTGTTTTATCGAGCGACCACGGCCCGTATTTTTTTTCATTCGTCGGCCCGAATATAGCGGCAACCGGCACATTCAAGTAGCTGGCTAAATGCATTACCGCGCTGTCATTGGTGATTAAAAGCCTGGCTTTATTCAACAAGGCAGCCAGCTGGCTAATGGAAGTTTTAGCGCAAAGATTAAGGATTTTCTCCGGGGCTGCTTGCCAAACATATGCACATATAGTCTCATCGCTCTTGTCCCCCACCAAAACTATATCCCAACCTTCTTTGGTAAGCCGGATGCAAAGCTGGCTGAAATTCTGCTTATCCCAACGCTTAATCTGGCTCCTCGCTCCGGGAGCAACCACAATTAATTTAGCGCTATCAGATAACTTTGCTTTATTTAAGATCTCCTCGATGTAATTTACATCTTCGGGTAAAATAATCAACGATTGTTGCTTTTTATCCCTAAAAGGATACCCGGAAAAACCGGCCCAAAACAAATGCCTGTCCTTCATATGCTTGAACTTTCCGGGAATAAAACGTAACGGGGAACTTCTTTTTTTGGCAGGCAGGAAAGCCCCGAAAAAACTGTTGCGCAAATCAACAACAATATCAAACTTTTCTTTACTTAAAGAAAGAAATAACTTTATTTTATCTATCAGCTTGGAGTGCTTATTAAAAACAATTATATTCTTTACCGCGGGATTATTGACAAATATCTCTTTAGGCCTTTCCGGCACAAGGCAGCTGATTGAAGCATCCGGGTATTCGTTGCGTAATGCGTCTAAGACCGGAAGCGTCAAAACACTGTCGCCTATATTGCTTAAGGTTATAAAGAGTATCTTCATGATTTCTTTAATTTTCTGACTTCCGCCATAATATCATCGGGAGTAACCGCTTTCATACAACGGTTGTCCTGGCAACTTACTTTATAACATGGAATCAGGCAGCCGGTATCTTTCTGCAAAATAACCACATTGGTATCCGGATACGGACCGGTGATTTCTTTGGATGTCGGGCCAAAGATGGCGATGATCTTCGTAGCCCCTACAGCATTGGCAATATGCATTGGCCCGGTATCGGCGGTAATGAACAGGTTTACTCTTTTAGCTAACGCGCCTAGATGCTTTATGTTAAAAACTCCGCAGGCAACCAAGGGTTTCTCCTGCATCATAGCTTTTATCTGATTAGCCAACGCAAGGTCAGCGATACTGCCGGTGATAATGACTTTCGCCTTCGTTTCAGCAATCAATTTATCCGCTAAATTCGCCCAATAATCCTTGGGCCAACGTTTAGGTATCCAGTTACCTCCCGGATTAAGCGCAACTATGAAATCATCCTTACGAAAAGAGTTTTTGCTTAAAAAGTCTTCTACATACTTCTCTTCTTCAGGAGTAAAAATAAAATCCAAATACCTGTCCTCTACGCGCAAACCCGCTTTTTCAATAACATTAAGATAGAAATCTATACGATGCAGGGAATCTCTTTTTGGCAGAGTGATTTTCTTGGTAAGCAGAAAAGAGCGTTTTTTAGTGTTGTGGCCAATCCTCTGCTTTATCCCTGCCAGCCGGCAGATCAATGCCCGGCTAAATGAACGATGCAAAAGAAAAACCGTATCGAATTTTTTGTTTCTAAGCAGGCTGATAAAATTGAGCTTAGCCAACATGCCTTTATGCCTGTCCTTCTCGTCAAAAATAATCACTTCATCTAAATACGGATTACCTTTTAATATCGGATAACAACGGCTGGGAATTACGCAGGCGACATAGCTATCCGGATAATTCCTACGCACATTCCTGATAGTCGCGGTAGAAAACAAAACATCACCCAGCCAGTTAACATTAAAAATAAGAATACGCTGTTTAGGGTATTTTATCTGAGTTTGCACCGGTTATAGACCCCTTCTGTATTTTTAACCATCTTTTCTTTAGAAAAATTATCCATAATAAACTTACGCGCATTGCCGCCTAAATTACCCCTCAGCTGGGAGTCATTAATTAACTTTAAGATTGCCTCAGCCAGCCCCGCTGCGTCAGCCGGTTCAACCAACAAACCGTTAACTTTATCTTGAATTAAAGTTTTTATCCCTCCCACCGCCGAACCTACAACTGCCAACCCCTGCGCCATTGCCTCCATAAGCGCAAGGCCCAAACCTTCCTGCAATGACGGCATAACAAAAACATCCATTGCCGCAAGCACATTTTTAGTGCCTTCTACTTTCGGCAAGAATAAAACATTATTTTCAATGCCTAAATCATCCGTCTCCTTAACCAACGCATCTTTCATCTTCCCTTCGCCCACAACAAGTAGTTTAACCGCGGGGAAACTCTTTATGACAACCTGCATAGCCTGGAGTAGATAAGTATGACCCTTGACATCGGATAAGCGGGCAATAATCCCGACTAAAAAAACATTATCCACCCCTAAATCTTTCCTCGTTTTTTCTCTTAGCGAGAAATCGCCGAAACTCTGCAGATCTATACCATTATTTATTACAATTATCTTTTCATCGGCGAGCTTAAAATCAAAGATCAGATGCTCTTTTACCTGCTGGCTTATAGCGATTACGGCATTGCCCCAACAGGGAAACAGTCTGCGCGATAATTTCGGTTTGAAAAAACCATGGCAGGTAAAAATATGCGCCTTGCCCGAATAACGGCTCAATAAATCCCCTAAAACCTGGGTAGTCCGGCTATTTGAATGCACTAAATCAATATTATATCTGCTAATTTCTTTCTTAAGTTTAAAAAAACTAAAAATAATATTCGGACTGATCTCCTTTTTCGTTCTTAAAGGAACCGTTATATGCTTTATACCTACTGCCGAATATTTCTCTACAAGTTCACCGCCGCTTGAAGCTACATAAACATTATGGCCGTTTTGTTTTAACCCTTGCGCCAAAGTAAACAGATAACTGGAAATCCCGCCCACATTAAGATGATTTGCTAAGAATAATATATTCACCCCGCACATTCCCCTTATTTATTTTGTTCCAATCCCTACCCCCTTCTATAAGTATAAAGAAGTGCGGGATTTCGCCCTAAGATGCAATAGGGGCTCATTATAATAATTTATCTATTGCCGCAAGCACTTCCTCCGGAGTAATCTCCGTCATACAACGCTTAGTCCGGCATTTAGTTTTATAGCAAGGCTGACAGTCTAATCCCTTATTAATCACAATGTAGTTTTTACCAGGCGGCAGGTGACGGCGCGCGTCAGTCGGCCCAAAAAGCGCGATAAAAGGAGTCCCTACCGCGGAGGCGATATGTAAAGGCGAGGAGTCCGCGGAAATAAATACATCACATTTTTTAATCAAGGCAGCCAGTTCATTTACGCTGGTTTTCCCGCAGGCATTAATAATCTTAGCACTCTTCAGCGAACTTACAAGCAAATCGGCATAAGGCAAATCCTGGGAGGTACCAGTAATTACTACGCGGATATCGCGCAACCCCAATTCTTCACAAAGCCGCATCAGGTATTGCTGCGGCCAAAGCTTGGTGCTCCACCTTTTGGATGCGCTGATATTGATCCCTACTATTTTTTGCGCTTCACTTAACCATTGGGCGCTTAAAAGCTCATCCATATGCTTTGTCTCCTCAGGAGACGGCCAAAGCTCAAGCGAATTATCCAAGAGATCGATACCGAGCATTTTTAATATTCTAAACTGATGCGTTACCGGGTCAATGGCGGGTTTTTCATCTTTAATACGATGCTGGAGTAAAAATGACAACTTCCCATTGTCATAACCGTAACAATTAACACAACCGCTTAAGTAAGAAAGCATATGGCTAGAGCGGCTATTCTGCAAGTCTATAACTATATCAAAATTCTTTTTTCTTAAAACACTGCCAATACCCAATAACCCCTTCAGCCCCTTATCGTTATTTTTTAAATCACAAACTAAGAGCTCATTGATATAGGGGCTCCTCAGGAGCGCGTCTTTAGATTCTTCAGCAGTTAAAAAACTTATCTTATAATTACCCTGGGAGAATTTTTCCCATACCGCCCTTAATGCCGCCGTAGAAAGGATTATATCCCCCAGGGAGCTTAGTTTAATTATCAAAATCTTGAAATTACTTAAAGCATCACGATAGACATCCAAAGTATTCTTAACCATTAACTCCACTGTATATTTTTCTTTTATCTTTATGTACGCATTTTCCGCTAATCTCTGCGCTAATTGCGTATCTTCATAAATACGCATTATGGCATCCGCCATACTTTTATGGTCCGCCGGAGGCACTAACAGTCCATTTTTGCCATCCTCGATAATATCGATTACTCCGCCTACTTTAGTAGCCACTACAGGCACGCCGGAAGCCTGAGCCTCAACCACAACCCTGCCAAATGCTTCATGAGTTGTCGTAGCTAAAACTACCAGGTCCAAATGCGCCAATATCCCGGGGATATCCCGCTGCGTACCTAAAAACTCTGTGCAATGCCAAAGGCCAAGCCTACGCACTAATACCTGCACCTCTTCTTTATACGCCTCTTTGGATGCGGGGGCATCTCCTACTATCCAGATTTTTAAGCGGGGGACAGTCCTAGAGATACGCGCCATAGCTTTAATAAAATGCAGATGCCCTTTTAAAGGAGTAATCCTGCCGATAATACCTACATTAAATTCATCTTTTCTCTTTAACTTGGGATCAGAGTATTTAAACCTCTCTAAATCCACGCTGCGCGGCACAAGCCTGATTCGCTCATGCGGCACTGCGAAATCTTCAATCATGTGCCGGGCAATCACATTACTTAAAACAATCACTCTTTTAGCCCATCCCATTACCAAACTAAAAAGATGCTTCTTATAATAACCGTGGCAGGTAGTTATAAATACAGCTTTAGTCCTGCGGCAGGCAAAAAAAGCAATCCAGGCCGGCACGCGCGAACGGGCATGTACTATATCAATCTCCTCCTTTTTAATTATCTCCGCTAATATAGGAATTAATTTATAAATAGAAAGAATGGATTTTTTATGCACCGCTAATGTGTAATGCTTAGCGCCGCTGGCCTCAAGCTCCTTAACCAGCGTCCCTCCGGCAGAAACCACTACTACCTTGTGCCCAAGACGCACTAAGTATTTAGACAGATCCAGGGTCCCGGTCTCCACGCCGCCTACATTAAGTTCAGGTAAAATCTGCAGTATTTTCATAGTATTTTATCTAAAGCCGCGCTTACCATTAAGTTGTCCTTCGGGGAATTCACCGCAGGATGATTTTGTAATATTTCCTTAATAATCCCGGATAATTCTTTAATCGGTTTCAAATATATATATCTTTTGTCCTGATAATTTTTTAGAAAACGCTGATGCTTTTTGCTAAGGCCGCCGGCCGTAAATACTACAACCTGCCTTTCCGCCATAACCGCCTCAGAGATCATGGAGATGCTTTCCGGAGAGCTGATAATTATGCTGCTTAAGCCCAGTATGCCTCCTATGGCATCCGGATGATTATTTTCATTAGCGATAATTAAAAGTTTGCAACGCGGATAATCCGCAAACTCCTTTTTAATCGCCTGCTCCGCCTCAGGCGGAGTACGCCGCGAAGTAGTTACCAGGATATCCGCATTTAGCTCCTCAGCGGATTGTTTAATCTGACTAGCCAGCTCTATTATATCCTGGCGGCTGATAGAAAATCTCTTACTGTTGCCCCCGATTAATACTCCAATGCAGGAATTAAGCAGGTGGCTCTTTAAAACTCCGGACTGCTGTAACCCCTCTGATCTTTCTTTTAAGTACTGCACATCAACTAAATTAAGCGCTCCTTCAGTTACCACTACATTCTTTTTATGCTGCGGCCCGTCATGTGCCGGAATAATCGCCAGATCAAATTTCTTCAGGCTAAGATTAGCCGGACGCATCAAAACAATTGACCTGGCCTGGTTCGCTTTAGCCAGTATATAATTTACCGCGCTCAATTTATCTCCGGCAGAAATAATAATATCAAGTTTAAGATTAATTAAACCCTGCCAACTTTCACTAACCAGGGCATGACGCAGATAGCTCAGGCAGAGATGGCATTGATACTTGCCGTTGAAAACAACCATACAGTTAAATATAAACCTGGCCAGACTGCTGCGAAACTTCACCTCGCGGATAGACAAAGTAGATTTTACCCCCCGGTTGTCTAATTGCCGGCTAACCAATTTAGCCACGCTTTCAGACTGACGCAGGTGGCCGGCCTTAGCATCGGAAAGAATTAAAATCTCTTTTTCTTTGCCATACTTCCATATCTTATAAGTCCAGAGATATTCATGAGGATACTTCTGAATGTTCCTCTCATAAATATTAACCAGCCTCTGCAGATTATCCCGCAGGTCCTTTTGCGCATTCCCGCTTTTAGCCACCGTATAAACCTGATCCAGGATAACTTTAGTATAAGGCCCTTTTATCCGCGTATAAAAAACAGGGATTATAGCACAATCATATCTTAAAGCTAACTTCACCGCGCCAGTAGACAAAGAAGCGGCTTTACCAAAGAATTTTACGATCTCCCCGTTTTTACCCCCCTGATCAAAAGTCATGCCTATTGATTGATTGCTTTTAAGCACCTCAATCAACTCTCGTAAACCCCCTTGTTTATGAATAAGCTTAGCTCCCTGTTTAATCCGGTAAGAATTAAGCAAAGCGTTTAATCTCGGGAAACCCTGATCGCGCACAAACAGGATAAACGGAAACCCAAGGTTTGCGCAAATAATATTGGAAAGTTCCCAATTACCTTCATGCACAACCAAGAAAATTACGCCCTTACCCCTTTTAAAAGCCTCATCAATATAATACCTGTTTTCAATATGGATGTATTTTTCAAGATACTTTTTGTTTATACGGGGAATAAAAGAAATCTCTATAAGATTCTGGCCAAAAGCCTGATAAGCCCTACGGGTTATCTTCGGGATCATGCGCAGGTCATCATTTATTTCAACCGCCTTCTTGATATTTGCGTAAGCGATCGCGCGATGCCGGGCATCAAAAAAATAAATAAGATCCCCCAGCCTCCTGCCTAAAAACAAGCTTGCGCTTAAAGGCAAAAAAGAGGTGAAAAAACTACTGGCCTTAAAGAGAGCGCAACTTAAATAATCGGCGATCAAATTCTGCTTCATTTTTAGTTATACTTAGCTTAATATTCAGGGAAAATATGCGCAACTGATTAATTTTAAGCCTGGCAATCTTTACGGCATCCTTTTCCGTTGTGATAACCATATCAACATTTCTTTCCCTGGCGCTTTTAGTAATACCATCTAAATCCGCTTGCGTATAATCGTGGTGGTCAGCGAATCTTAAAGCCTCTGCGATATTAATCCCCAGCGAACAAACCGTATTCTCAAAAGCCTGTGGATTGCCAATGCCTGAAAAAACCACCACAGATCTCCCCTTAAAACTATCTATGTTTAATATCTCATCCGGTTTATTCAAATCACTGAACCCCTTAGGGTCATGCTTTGACTCCACAATCAAAGCCCGGGGATTAAGTTGTTTTAATCTGGCTGTCAGGCCCGCCGTATCCTGACCGGGATCTCCCTGAGTCAAAACGAACACATCCGCACGCTTTAAGGCGGACAACGGCTCGCGCAAAAAACCCGCCGGAAGCAAACGAGAGTTACCAAAAGGGCTCTGAGCGTCAATAGTTACAATCTCTAAATCTTTGAATATCCTCCACTGCTGCATTCCGTCATCCAGGATAAGGGTATCCGCGAAGTAATCCTTAATCGCCTTGGCTGATGCTTTTAATCTATCCTTATCTACAATTACAGGTATTTGCGGAAGTTTTTTTTGTAACATCGCCGGCTCATCACCCAGGCCTTCTATCCCGGATTGCCTAACATCTCTTTTATAACCCCGGCTGAGCACCGCCACCTTATTGCCTACACGGCTAAGCCTTTCAGCCAAATATTCCACAAGGCTGGTCTTACCTGTACCTCCTAAAGTAATATTGCCTACACTGATTACTTTACAATTAACATGCGCCGGACGCAACTTGTAAAAACCTGCCAGGATGACCACAACCAAACCATAAACCAAAGAAAGTACAAATAACAACCCCCTCAAGATACCTGCCCATGGTCCTTTAACTTTATATGTAACTAAATTATAGAGATATTCTTTCGACAAAAACATAATAGAAACTTAAATTGCTTTAAAAAGCATTAGAAACCCGATAATAATGAATAAAGATGCGCCTATATAGCGGATCAACTCCGGCTTGATAAATTTAGCCAAAATCGCTCCCAGAAATACCGAAATCAGCGTAACAATTACATAGGCCGATACTGAGCCTAACCAGACAGAAACAGGCTTACCGGTCTTAGCCGCCATGCCAATACCAACCAACTGGGTCTTATCCGCTAATTCCGCGAAGAATACCGCGCCAAAAGTAGCCAAAAATATCTTCCAATCCATACTAATACTCCTCTCTGAATATAAGGATTCTTTAATCAAATATGATAACACATAAGACGTATCCAAGCAAATGGTTTCAAAGATAAAAACGCAAGGATACCAATAAGATATGTAATTAAAGCGGGATATAACCGGAGATCTGATTAAGCTGGCTGACCACAATATCGGCATCAGCCAAATACTCTTTGGGCAGGCTGGTGGAAACGGCGATACATGGCATACCCGCCCGCTTAGCTGAAATAATGCCGAATGGCGCATTCTCTATAACCAAACAGGTTCCAGGCTTAAGCTTCAATAAGCTGGCTACCCTAAGATACGGCTCAGGATGAGGCTTGCCATTTTTAACCTGGTTACCGGCTACTACCGCGGTAAAAAGCCTGAGCAATTTAACGGGTAAAATCCTTTTGATCTCATTGAGCGGACTGCCCGTAACCAACCCCAAGGCAAAACCCTGCATTCTTAAATCAAGCAATAATTCATAGGCGCCATGGAAAATATAGCGCTTAAAATAACGTTTAAATATCTTTTGACGCAAGGTGAATATCTCGCTTAGGACCTTTCGCGTCGGTTTGATCTTTTCGCGTTTTAACAATCCTTTTAAAGTAGTTTCCCAACGCTCACCCTCTTGCGCATAAACCTCAAAACAACTCACCCGCACACCCCAGGGCCGCAAGGCTTCATACCAGGCGATAAAGTGATACGGCATAGAATCGACAATCACCCCGTCCATATCAAAAATAATCGCCCGTGGTCTTATTTTTAGCTTTTTCATATTTTAAGTACTAATCGGATGATAAAAAGGAAAGATTGCGCTCGATGAAATCAATCAATTCCTGCTGCACCTCAGCGGAGATATTGCGGAATTCCACGCCGATTCCCGGATATTCATGGGGCTGGACTTCTTTATCCGGGATCCATACAACGGAAGCCTCAAGCATAAACTCTTCTTTCTTGGGCGCCAGCTTCATCTTCAGTATTACTTCATCACCAAGCTTAAACTTCTCGCAGCCGAATATAAATGCGCCTACCGCGCTTAAATTTAGCATATCAACTTTAAGACAGGTTGGCGAACCGGTAACCTTAGACTTTAATTCTATCTTTAAATCAATGGGCAGGCGCTTAAACCTGCGACGCAGCTGCATCTTCTTGATATTTTCAATCGCCTTATCTTCCTTAAAGCTGTTCAGCGCCGCCTCTTCCATAGCGTAAACCTCAATAACCCTGTCCATGCCGGAAACCGAAAACACCCCCCTGATGTGCACCGGTATATTCAAAAGCTTCATTCTCCCCTGGTTGTTGGCTACCTCTTTATAGGCAATAACCACAACAGATATACCCATATAATCGATACCTTCAACCTCCTCGAAATTACAAAGAATATCCGTATATCCATCACGCAGGCACTGGCCAACTACTTCCACAAGATTGGCAGAATTAACATCTATGCGGCCGGATAAATCCATGATAATTACATTATCTTTTTGCCTTAATTTTATCTCTAACATGTTAGCTTAAACTCAATTAGCGGGTTTGTCTTTAAAGTATTATGCACAGGGCAGTTTTTAATAAATCCCAATAAGGCCTTTTGCCTGTGTTCATCGATTGGGCAGGATTTTAAATCTATCGCTACATTAATCTGCCTGAAACATAACGGGGATTCCTTAGAAAGCTCGGCGGAAACATTGACCTTAAAGTTCTCCAGGCTTAACTTTGAGCCTTCAGCGTATTTACGGATATAAACTCCCACGCAACTGCCTAATCCGGCTAAAAGCGCGTCTAAAGGGGTTAACCCTTTACCTTTTGCGTCCACGGTAAACTCGCTTTCCCCCACCTGCACGTTAAAAGCCAAATCCTGCTTGTGCGCGACTTCTATCTTATACATTTATCCCTCACTTTCTGCATACTAACATGCCCGTACGCATATTACAAGATGAGTTAATAAACCCCGGCCTTTTCCTGTTTTTTCCAAAAATCAAAAAGCCCGATGTTCTCCCTTACCAATATTGATGGGGTAATCCTGATTTTATTCTTTGCAAGTTGTTTTAATTTATAATTAGAAATCTGTAATTCATTAAAACCATAACCTTTGGCGTCTTTAATCGCGCAGCCGAAGACAACGCGCGATATTCCTGCCCAGTGACATGCCGCAAAACACATCGGGCATGGCTCGCACGTAGAATAGATAACGCAACCGGATAAATCAATCTTTTTTAGCCTTTTACAGGCCAAACGGATTGCGGTTATTTCAGCATGCGCGGTGATATCGGTATTCTTCCAGACGAGATTATGGGAACAGGCAACAACTTTATTCTCTTTTACAATACAGGCACCAAAGGGGGTTTGGCCTTTGCTTATCCCCTCCCTTGCCTTTTTTATGGCTAAACGCATAAATTTTGCGTCCTGATTTTTCATTATTCTTTCATCAAGCCTTGCTTATCAATAACCCAAATATACAGGACAAAGAAGTACCCAAATTAACCAGAATAGTCATCGCGCACATCCTCTCAAGCAATAACCTGTCTTTATATGCGCCCCTTAGCATTAAAGATGCCAGTATTACCGCGACAATTAATACCGGAAGATAGAAAAACGCGCTCCCCGCAGGCAATCCTTTGGTTAAAGCCAGGAAAAAACTGACCCCCGCGCAAACAACAAGCAAAGTATAAATAAAAGCACCTTTTTCTTTCCCTATACGTACCAATAAATTTTCCTTACCAGCTTCTTTATCCGCCTGATAATCCGGGTATTCATTGATCAATATTATATTTACCACGGCACAGGCAATCGGCAACGATATAAATAAAGCTAAAATATCAAACCTGGAAGCTTGTATATAAAAACCGGCATTTACAGCTAAAAAACCAAAACTATAAGCGATAAAAATTTCACCTAATCCCCGGCTAACCCAGCGCAGGGGCGGCTTAGAATAAAATAAACCGCAGATCATCCCTGAAGCGCCTAAAAGAAGAGTCCATTTTCCGGTTTTAAGATAAAATTGCAAGATTATCCCTGTTACTAAAGCCAATAAAACAACCGCATAAACCAGGATCTTTACTTTATTTTCAGGAATTAAATTCTTAACCAATATTTGACTGCCGCCGTTAAAGGGGCTTTTCCCTGAGATTGCCGACAAGCGGTCTTCTTTAGTATCATAGATCTCTCCGCTATAATGTGCGGACAATTGTATAAGGATTGAACCTAATAAACCCAGCAAAAAAACTACCAGGCTGAATCTTCCCGCAAACCGCTGTGCAAGTAGCGCGCCCAAGATATACGGAAGAATAACTACACTCAAAAATGGCAGCCGCGAAAGTAAAATCCAATTTTTCATCACCCCAGCTCCTTACCATTACTCCGGCGCAGGGCTTTAACCATACGCTCATAAGCCTCTTGCGCTGATTTGCCCTCAGTAAGATGCTCAAAACAAACCGCCGCATAACCTTTGCGGTTTTTAATCTTAAAAATCTCCACCTTTAAATGACCAATCTTCTCAATCGCCATAGCTATTTTCCTATATCCTCATTCCATAAATTAGGTTTACTTTTGATAAACTGCTGCATTAATTGTTTACAGTCCGCTGAATCTAAATTTACGATCTTTACCCCTCTTCTCCTGGCATAATTCTCAGGGCCTTTGAAAGTTTTATTCTCCCCGATTACCACCTTGGGTATCTTATAAAGCAATATTGCGCCCATACACATATCACAGGGAGAAAGCGTGGAATAAATAACGCACTTTTTATAATCCACGCTTTTTAGTCGGCCGGCATTCTCCAAACAATCCATCTCCGCGTGCAAAATCGCCGAACTCTTTTGTATGCGCCGGTTATACCCCCTGGCGATAATTAAACCATCCTTAACCAGCACCGCTCCGATAGGGATTCCCCGCTCACTCAAACTTTTTTTCGCTTCTTTAATTGCCTCCTGCATAAACTTTTCCATAAGCACCTAGCGCGATATTTTAATTATTTTATACTTCAGCAGTCCTGCCGGAACCTTTATCTCCACAACCTCATTTTCCTTATGCCCCAGCAAACTTTCCCCCACCGGAGAGGTTACCGAAATCTTATTTTGATTATAATCCGCCTCAAGCTCTGAAACCAATAAATACTCCATCTCCTCTTCCGTGTCCATATCTACCAACCTTACTTTTGCCCCGATTAAAACCTGGTCCTGGGGAATATCTTTATCCAGTATACGCGCCCGCGAAAGTTTTTCCTCAAGCTCCGCGATCTGCTTTTCATTATGACCCTGGGCATCCTTAGCCGCGTCATACTCAGCATTCTCGCTGATATCGCCATGCGCCCGGGCTTCGCCTACCGCTTTAGAAAGCTGTCTGCGCTTAACTGTCTTTAAATGCTCCAGTTCGCTAACTAATCTTTCATAACCTTCCTGAGTTAGGTAAATATCTCCTGGCATATTTCCTCCTTAACCTTTTATCCAGAATAATCCTGATGAGCGTAAGCGAATCAGGGTACTCTTTTTAACCTGATACCAAATGTTTAATAACCTCAATATTCCTCTTAGTCGCTCCCTTATTGTTAGTAATTAAATCATAAGCGCGCTCAACTAGCTGTTTAGCCAGCAAATAGTCGCCTAATATTTCTTTTATTTTAACTACCAGCTCATCAGCGTTCTGCACTATAATACCGGCTTTATTTTCCAGAAACAGACGGCTGATATCCCGGAAATTAAACATATGCGGGCCAAAAAATACCGGCTTTTTTTGGCTGGCCGGCTCAAGGATATTGTGCCCGCCGGTTTTAACCAAGCTTCCGCCGACAAAAACAATATCCGCGGCGGAATAATAATCTAACAACTCCCCCATAACATCAAGAATGAATACAGGGCTATTAATACAAGTAGGGCAAGCGCCGGATATATTGGAGATAAAAACCGGCATAAAGGAATTTTCCGAAACCAAGTTGCCGATATCCTTACTGCGTTCCGGATGCCGCGGAGCAAGAAGAAGTTTCAATTTAGGAAAACTAAATAAAAGCTTCTTATATGCCTTAATGATTATTTCTTCTTCGCCTGGATGGGTACTGCCGCAAACCCATAATTTATCATCTGGGCCCAGCCAAAGCTTCTGCCGGATCGCTAAAACTCTTGGCCCCAACCCCGGCTCCGGATTTAAACTAATATCAAATTTAACGTTACCGGTGATCTGAATATTTTCTTTGGCAACTCCTAAGTCATTTAACCGCAGGGCATCAGTATTTGATTGCACGCAAAATCGGCTTACCTTCCTTAAGATAGGCCGGATCAAAAATCTTATCGCGCGGTATCCGGAATAAGAGTTGTCCGATATCCTGCCGTTAACCGTAACTATAGGTATTTTTTGTTTATGCAAGCAGGTAATTAAATTCGGCCAAATTTCAGTTTCGGCGATAATAAATAAAGATGGGTTAACCTTCTTTATTACTTTTCTTACAATAAAACTAAAATCCAATGGAAGATAGGTCAGCAGGTCGCCATCGGCGATTAAACCCCTGGCAATCTTGTTACCCGTAGCGGTAACGGTAGAAATGACTAACCTTTTATGCGGATATGTTTTTCTTAGTTCGCCGACCAACCCCTTTATAGAAACAGCTTCACCCACGCTTACCGCGTGTATCCAAATAGGTCTGTCCAGATTCAAATTAGCCGGCAAAACCCCCAGGCGCATGAAGAATCCACGATGGATCTTACCTTTGAACAAATATACCGGCAGGTAAATTAGGGCAAAAATTAAAAATACCAGATCATAAACTATAAACATCTATCCTTTCTCCCTAAGTTCTATCTACTACCTACTATCTACTGTTCTTCTACGCATGCGGATGCGCCTTATCATAAACACTCTTTAACCTTTCGGTTGTCAAATGCGTGTAAATCTGCGTCGTGGACAAATTCGCATGGCCCAAGAGCTCCTGCACCGTACGCAGGTCCGCCCCGCGGTTTAAAAGATGCGTAGCAAAGGAATGCCGGAAGGTATGCGCTGAAACCCCCGGTTTTATTTCAGCTAAACGCAGGTATTTTGCCAAAACATAGCGCACCCCGCGGGTAGTAATACGCCGGGAGTTATTATTTAAGAATACGGCCGAAGACTCTTTTTTCTTTTTGTCCAAATACTTTTTAATAGTTGAAAGTGCTGCTTCTCCAATCGGCACAATTCTTTCCTTTTTCCCTTTACCTCTTATTTTCAGAATACCACCGATAAAATCAATATCATCCAAGTTTAACCCCACCAGCTCTGAGATGCGCAGGCCGCTAGAGTAAAACGCCTCTAAAATCGCCCGGTCGCGTAACCCCAGGAGGTCTGATTCATTTTTACTAAAAGCCGACTCAATAAGTTTTTTAACCTCTTCTTCTGTCATAAACGAAGGCAGATGTTTATCCAGTTTAGGGCTGGAAAGCATAAGAATCGGATTTGTTTTAATATAACCCTCGCGGGACAAGAATCTAAAAAAACTGCGCAAAGCCGAAAGCCGGCGGCCGACTGTGCGGTTGCCTAAATTCTTTTCTTTTAATACCGCCAGATATTTCCTGAGACCGAGATAATCTATCTTTTCTAATTCTGTGCCGGCAAGAAATCTGCTAAAATCCTCAAGGTCCAGCTTGTAATTAATAACAGTGTGGTTAGAATAATTCTTCTCTATTTCTAGATAGCGTATAAATTTCTCAATATATTTTTCCATAAGCTCTAAACGTTTTCCTACGCCATACAATGAATCTGATAAATTTCGAATGACTTAGCTTTTGTGGGTGGCGAGTCTTGGACTCGAGCAGCATCTCAAAATTTGAGCGGGCACGGTTGCCTCCCTATTAAGTCTTGGCAGGGCGAAAATTTTGCCGAAGCGCAGCGAGCCACGCTGGGGCGAGCAAGCGGTGCGGCGAGAGCCAAGACTCGACAGGACCCACAAAATTTAAGAACGAGAAACTTAACAGGTTCATTTAGCCTCTTCTTTATCCTGATCCTGCGGCAAATTACGCGAGGTAAATGTACACTTGGGAAAATTCGAACAGCCGTAGAAGAACCCACGCTTTGAGCGCCGCTCGATCAATTCTCCGCCGCAATTTTCTATAGGGCATTTAACCCCTGAAGTAATAGACTTTGAATTCTTGCACGTTGGAAAATCCGAACAGCTCAAGAATTTCCCGCGCCTACCCCACTTCACAATTAAAGGTTTCCCGCATTTATCGCAAATCTGATCGGTAGTTATTACTTCCTTTTTGATATTCGCCTGGGCAAAATCCAGGCTCTCTTTAAAAGGCGCGTAGAACTCTTCCAATACTTCAAGACGCTTAAGCCTGCCTTCTTCAACCTCATCCAGCTTTTCCTCCATGAGCGCGGTAAACTTAACATCTATAATTTTCGGAAAATATTCTACCAGCATATCGCATACCTTAAAACCCAACTCCGTAGGATTAAGATAACCTCTAATCCTGCGCACATAATCGCGCAAAATAAGCGTATAAATAATCGGCGCGTAAGTCGAAGGCCGACCGATACCCTCTTCTTCCAACGCCTTAACCAAAGAGCTGTCCGAGAATCTTGGAGGCGGCTTAGTAAAATGCTGCGAAGGAGTAATTTTATTTAAAGCAAGGAGTTCCCCCTCCACCAGGGGAGGAATCACATTCTTGGCTTTTTCTTTTTCATCCTCCTCGTCTTCTTTTTCATCCTCCTCGGTCTTATTATAAGCGGCCAGAAAACCCTCAAAAAGCAAATGGCTTCCATTGGCTACAAATAAATATTTATCCGCGGCAATATCCACCGCAGTAGCCAAAAACTCCGCGGGTTTCATCTGGCTGGCTAAGAAACGATTATAGATGAGTTCATATAAACGGTATTGATCGTGGTTAAGAAAATCCTTCAGGCTCTCCGGTGAACGCGAAATATAACTTGGCCGGATTGCCTCATGCGCTTCCTGAGCTGACTTCTTGGCCTTAAAGACATTTTGTTTCTCCGGAAGAAAATCCTTGCCGAAAATCCTACCGATATGTTCACGTACCTCAACAATCGCTTCCGGAGCGGTATTCGGAGAATCCGTACGCATATAAGTAATTAAACCTATCGGGTTATCCCCGCCGATATCGATCCCTTCATAAAGCTGCTGCGCCACCAACATGGTCTTGGAGGCATTAAACCTGAGTTTATTAAACGCCTCCTGCTGCATAGTACTGGTAATAAATGGCGCCGGGGGGTAGCGTTTCTTTTCTGTTTGCTTTATTTCGATGACCTTGAACTCTTTATCCTTTAACTGATCTACGATATTCTGTGCATCATTTTGACTCTTAATCTCAGCTTTCTTATTCTCAATTTTTTCAAGCTTAGCGTAAAAATTGCTTTCACCAAAAATCTTTGGTTTAAATAACTCCGCGGCGATCTCCCAATACTCGCTGGCAGTAAACGCCTGAATCTGCCGCTCTCTTTCCACAATCAATCTCAAGGCTACAGACTGCACGCGCCCGGCGCTTAAGCCGCGGGCAAGCTTTTTCCAAAGTAAAGGACTCAGGAAATACCCGACTATGCGGTCAAGTACCCTGCGGCCAACCTGGGCCTCAATCATATTCGCATCAAACTCGCGGGCAGCTTTAAAAGCCTCATTTACAGCATGCGGGGTGATCTCATGGAAGCTTACCCTAAGCACATCCTTACCCTTAAAAACCTTTTCCTTTATCTGCCAGCCGATTGCCTCACCTTCACGGTCAGGGTCAGTAGCCACATATATTTTCTCTTTTGATTTAGCCTCTTTTCTCATCTGGGTCAATAATTTCTTCCTTGCCGGGATAACCACATACTCCGGCTTGAATTTATTATCTATATCTACACCCAACTCTTTCTGGGGCAGGTCAATAATATGCCCCATTGAGGAAATCACGCTGAAATCCGCACCCAAAATTTTTCCTATGGTCTTTGCCTTGGTAGGCGATTCCACAATAACAAGGTTCTTAGCCATTACTTTTAACTCCTTATAAACTGTTTACCCGGTAATTCTTTGATTAATTTTTTAAATTGCAATTTTAAGATCAGGCTCGAAATTTTACTGCTGGACAAGGATGTCTTTTCTACCAAATCATCGATTGCCAGAGCCTGGAGGCTTATGCAATTATAAAGTATATCTTCCTCTTTTGCACATAAAATATTATCTCTTATTTCCGAATCGATTTGATCACTTTTGTTAGAGATACCTAAATTCAACTCCGCGAGTATATCTTCGCTGCAAGTAACCAGTCTTGCGCCTTGCTTAATCAGCTCATTAGTCCCCATCGATCCGCAGGCGTCAATTCTGCCCGGCAAAGCAAAAACATCCCTGCCCTGCTCCAAAGCAAAATCCACTGTAATTAACGCCCCACTGTTCCTGGCTGCTTCAGTAACCAGAACTCCTAAACTCAAACCGCTAATCAACCGGTTGCGCCGGGGAAAATTCTGCGCCAATGGCTTTGTATCCATAGGAAATTCAGAGATCACTGCCCCACTCTTAGCTATCTGCTCGGCCAAACCCCGGTTCTCCGGAGGATAAATATGGTTAAAACCGCTCCCCATCACCGCGATCGTGCGGCCGGCTACCTTTAAAGCTCCGCGGTGGGCATAAGTATCTACCCCGCGAGCCATCCCTGAAACAATAGTCAGTTTATTTAAAGCTAACTCCGCGGCGAATTTCTCCGCGCTGCTTAAACCATAAAGCGAGGCCCGGCGGGAGCCGACAATACCCAAACTTAAATTATCCGCCTCGGTTATTTCTCCCGAAAGATAAAACACAATCGGCAAACCAGGTATTTGCTTTAAGTTTTGCGGATACCCTGCGTCAAAGAGCGTAATAATTTCCAGACCTGCTTTTTTAGCCTGAGTTAAATCATTATCTAAATTCCTACTATCAAATGAAACAATACTCTGGCTGATCGCCTCGCCTACAACCGGTTCCAGGCTCTGGCGGCTAGCTTTAAATATCTCTTCCGGCCTATTAAAATACTTAAGCAGATGGCTCAAACGTACGCTGCCTATTTGAGGAATAAGATTCAAACTTACCAATGACTCAAAATCATTCATTACTTTTCGGCAAGTATTTTAGATATCTTTTTAGTCACCTGCTTAACCGAAAGAAGTGATGTATCAATTATCTTGTCGGCTTGCATATAATAAGGCGCGCGCATTTTTAATAAAAGCTCTATGCGTTTATGCGGTTTCTCTACATTTAAAAGCGGACGGTCACTATTGGCGGAAACCCTTTTTAGTATTACTTGAGGCTTGGCATAAAGACAAATCATTACACCTGTTTTCTTCATCAGCTTAATATTATCTTTATCCAAAACCACGCCGCCACCGCAGGCAACCACAAACTCCTTTTGGGTAGAGACCTGTTTTAAAATATTTTTCTCGATTTTACGAAAATGCGCTTCGCCGTCTTTGGCAAAAATATCCACAATCCTGCGCTGCTCCTTCAATTCAATCAATTCATCCAAGTCAACAAAATTCCCACCTCTCTCTTTAGCCAATTGGCGGCCGACAGAGGATTTTCCGGTACCCATAAACCCTACTAAATAAATATTCATTTTTATGCGGTAACGGTTCTATTTTATTGGGGTCGCATCTTATTTTCTTATAATGTAGTAGTAGAAAAATTAGATCCGACCCCAATTCTTAAAATAGAATCGCCCCTTTAGTTAATTAACTATTGAATGCTTCTAATACTACTTCGCTTAATTGCTGCTTTAACTCTTTGGTAGCCGGATATACTGTGTTATACCATTTCCCATCTTTACCTTGATGGCGCGGCATACTCACAAATAACCCTTTGCTGCCATTTACTACGCTAAAGCCCTTGACCACAACCCCTGAGATTGAAACATCAACAAAAGCTTTAATCTTTGAATCGCTGTCCAACTTACAGACGCGGCTAACGCTTATCGTATTCTCCATTTTCATCACCCCTTTCTGCGACAATAGACGAAAGGAGTGGAATTATCTAACTCTATATCTTTTCTAGATCAGAACGCGGTTTCGGTATAAATATCATAACGGCTGATATCCCTGCCTACCTCCTCATAATTCAACTCTTCAATTTTCTTCCTAAATGCCCGGGTAGAACCGGCAGGCAGGCCATTAACCGTAAATACCACATTAGCTACTGTGATGTTCTTCTTAAAGAGTATAATACGCACCGCCACTGTAGAATAAGATTTATCGCTATTATTAGTAACCTCCCCACCCACTACTACCTCTTTGGTATCAGGGGCTTCTTCAATCTCTACGTGATAATAGCTAAAATTAGGCATGCGCTATTCTATTTTTGTAATTAGTATAAGCTTTTTTGATATCAGCTAAGGAATCTGAACCAAATTTCTCAAGTAACGCATTCGCTAAAACAAGGGCACATGCTGATTCAGCCACTACGCCGGCAGATTCCACCACGCACACATCCGAACGCTCAATGGCGGCCTTAGCGGATTTCTTAGTTTGGATATTTACCGAATCCAACGGATTCATCAATGTGGCAATCGGTTTCATACAGGCGCGTAAAATAATCTCCTGCCCGTTAGATACCCCGCCTTCAATACCGCCGGCATTATTCGTCCTGCGGCAATATCCTTTATCTTTATTATAATAAATCGCGTCATGCACCTCTGAACCAAAGCTAACCGCATACCCTAACCCTAAACCAATCTCAAAAGACTTAACACCCGGGATAGAAATGATAGCGGCAGCCAGACGGCTGTCCAGCCTGCGATCAGCCTGCACATAACTACCCAGGCCTACGGGAACTTTTTTGGCAACTATCTCAAAAATCCCTCCCACTGTATCCCTCTCTTTAATCGCCTCAGTTATTTTTGCGGTTATCCCCTTAACAGTAACTTCACCGCCTACCGATAAAACCCTGCTCGTAATAGTTATACCGAATTCATTTAAGAATTCTTTACACAGAGTGCCTAAAGCAACAGTAGCCGCTGTGCTGCGCGCCGAAGCGCGCTCCAAAACTTCTCTTATATCCGTAAAACCATATTTCAACAATCCGGCTAAATCCGCATGGCCCGGACGGGCAGCCACAACTTTATGCAGATTTTCAATACTGGCGTCTTTATTTTTTATCAATAAAGTAACCGGGCTACCAAGGGTAAGATTATTCTTCAGGCCAGAGGCTATCTCTACCCGGTCATTTTCTATTTTCATGCGTTTACCCCTACCAAAGCCGGACTGCCTGCGTTTTAATTCTTTATTTATCTTATCTATATCCACCTTAAGGCCGGCGGGAAAACCTTCTAAAATAGCCACAATTGCTTTTCCGTGTGATTCACCTGCGGTTAAATATCTCAACATAATATTCCTCCTTAATTATTTATTCAGCAAGATCCTTAATTTTTTATCCGGAAAAATCCTTCTACTTCCACAGCCCGCGCTTATTTTCGCGCGCCTGTCGGTATAATCTCGTAAATAAATCCGCGTATGTTACATTTGGCGGATAGGTCATCACCGTCGCATAACCCTCCTCAACAATCAAAGCATTTAAGAAACTGCCGTCTGGTAAATAAACATAAGCCAGAATTCTGTTATATTTATCATATTTTTCCTTATCAAATTCCAGTCTTACACGCTTGCCCTCCGCCAGCTGCTTAGTTATTTCATAAGCCTGCCTGCCCATTTTTCTAATTATCTCAACACTTTGCCCGGAGCGCCGGGCATCACGATAAAGCTTAGCTGATTCATGCATCTCAGGAGTATCAATCCCCAGCAAGCGTACATATCTTTTATTCTCCAATAATAATGTATCCCCATCAACCACTCTTTTTACCAGGACATTGCTATAATCATAATTATCACCGACAGAAAAAAACCATTTAAATCCTTTTTTAGATTCCAGATGCGAACCGCTAAAAAGATACCCCACCAGCGCTAACACCCCTAAAACTAATAAAAAAATTGCCACCTTATTCCGCATATTCTTCTTACTCATAGCTGGGAAGCAATCATCTGGGCTAATACCACGATATCTTCGATACAGAGAATATTCTTTATGCTTGAGTCAAAATACATATTTGCGTCAGGCCCAAACTCCGCGTCCTGCTTCCACAGTTTAACTAGTACCGGAACATCTATAAACGCCTCAATAACCAGGCTTATATCTCCACCGTCAGAAAGTTTGGCCGGCAGCCTGTTCAAAATATCTTTTAATGCATCAGGATTCCTGCCATATTTATGGATTAGCGGCTCAATACAACGCCTGTGAAAAGCCTCATAATAACCTTCAACACCGGAAAACTCCCTGAATGTAAGCCACTGGCCGCTTGGAGAAGGCAAACCTTTTAAGCTTTGCGTCAAATAATGCAATAGCAAAATACTGATAAAATCTTTTGCCGGGACATTACAAGAAGAGGAGAAAACTTTTCTTTCCCGGACATCTACGCTGTATTCATCAGCCAGGAATTTAACCAATAAATTCTTGGCAGGACTGGGGTTAAGACTAACTAAATCCTCCCAGGCCTTATTAAGCGCCACCTCATATCCCATTTTTTTATTATAATATCTATTATCAGATAAATCAATGATTTTAGCGGCTGTCTTGGCTTGTTTCTCGCAGGGACGCTCGTTTGTCCCGGCGTAACAAACTTCGCTCGGGTTTCGGCCTCGCTCTGCCTGACTTCGCATTTAGCCGGGCAACCTTGCCCGCTCGGCCTGCAAACGCCCTGCTCAAAACAAACCAAGTCATCCGCTAAAGATATATCCGGAAATGAAGCTGATAAATTTCGCAGCGAATGTCGATTTTAGCCAATGGAGCTTGAGCATTTCGGGTATCCCCGTAGAGCGAAGCGACAACACGGGGACGGCGAAGCTGTCTGAGCGGTATTTGTTAGAACAAATACCGCGAGTTCTGCAGCCGCTGAAATGCGAAAGATCATTGGCGTTAAAAAATCGACCTGAGCGAGAAATTTAGCAGGTTCATTTACGCAGATTATTATATTGCGGTTGCGGTATTTTAGCCTATAATAGAAATCATGATTTACGACAGGTTCCAACAAGAAGCCATTGACCACATCAATAACGGCCACTCGGTAATCGTCTCAGCGCCCACCGGCGCAGGCAAGACCGTTATTGCCGAGCATATTATCTCTTCATGCATCGCGACTGAAAATTGCACAAAAGGCGTAATCTATACCGCGCCGATTAAAGCCCTCTCCAACCAAAAGTTCCGCGACTTCCAGGCTCAATTCCAGGATAATATCGGAATTCTCACCGGAGACGTCTCCATCAACCCCCAGGCTCCGGTTTTAATCATGACTACCGAAATCTTCCGCAACAAGATACTGGATGAACCGGAAAGCCTTAACAAATACTCCTGGATTATCTTTGACGAAATCCATTACATCGATAATCCTGAGCGCGGCACAGTCTGGGAGGAATCCTTGATTTTCTTACCCAAGCATATGAATTTGCTGGGATTATCCGCGACTATTCCCAATATCCAGCAATTCGCCAGCTGGATTGAGTCTATCCATAACAAACCCATTAAAGTAGTCATTGAAGAAAACCGGCCGGTGCCCTTACATTTCCTATTCCAATGTCAGAATGAAGTTGTGGATAAAATTGAACGCCTTAAGCGCCTGCGTTCAAGTAAACCCAACAGGCTAAATTCATTGATTGATTACTTGCGCGCAAATGATGGATTACCGGCGATATATTTTGTCTTTAGCCGAAAACGCGCGGAGGAGTTAGCCCAGGATTTATACGGATTTAAATTCCTGGATGCTAAAGAAACCCGCACGATCACCCAGATGTATGAAGACCTATTGGTGCGCTTTAATTTAAAACACGAGCAATCAGCGCAAATCCTTTATCCATTGGTGCAGCGCGGCATTGCCTACCACCACGCCGGAATGCTACCTACATTAAAAGAGGTAATTGAGAGGCTCTTTACCAGCCGCTTGCTTAAGGTTATTTTTACTACAGAGACCTTTGCCCTTGGGATTAATATGCCCAGCCGCTCGGTAATGTTTGACGGCCTGCGTAAATTTTACGGCACCTATGTGCGTAATTTAAAAACGCGCGATTTTTACCAGATGGCCGGACGCGCCGGAAGGCGCGGCATTGACAAAGAAGGATTTGTTTACACACGGGTCAACCCGCAAAGGATAAATTTTGAAGAGGTAAATAGGATAATCTTCGGCAAGCCTGAAGAGGTAAGAAGCCAATTCAACACATCTTACGCTACTGTCCTTAACCTTTACGAAAAATACCAGGAAGAGCTTTTTAAAATCTACCCCCTCTCCCTGCATTACTATCAATCAAATAAAAATGACCAGAAACAGGCTTTAAACCTGTTGGACGCGAAATTAAGGCTACTTAAAGAATTGGGCTACATCCACGAGAGCAAGCTCACGGAAAAAGGAAAGTTCGCTAAGACTGTTTATGGCTATGAATTAGTCCTGGCAGAATTATATGATCAAAATATTCTCGAGCAGCTGGATGAATTTGAATTAGGAGTTATGGCTTCGGCGGTTGTGTTTGAACCACGCAAAAACCAGCGCATGCCCTCAAGCATCTCTAAATCTGCCCGTACACTTAAGCGGACCTGCGAAGAAACCTACGACAGGATAAAAGATAAAGAACGCCGCTATAAGATCTACCCCTTTAGCAAGCTACCCTATTTTCACTTATGCTCCAGCATGGAAGCCTGGCTGCGCGGGACAAACTTTGACAGAACTTTGCAGATGACTGATTGCGATGAAGGCGAGGTAATTCGTTATTTCAGGATGAGTGTTCAGGTTTTAAGGGAGATCTCACAGGCGCCGATCGCCTCTTACCTGCTTAAAGACAAGATAAAAGAAACTATCCGCGTTATCAACCGCGATATTGTTAACGCTGAGAAACAGCTGCGCGAAGGTTAAATGCGCTAGCCTTGCGCACACCAACGCAATACTCCGCCACCTGGCGGATACCAACGCAAAACCTTTTAAGCGTTGGGTACCTATCAGCGCAGGGTGCCTTTTCCTATTGCGTTTTCAGGTAATCCTCGAGGATCTGCTTGTGGTCAAAAGCGAATTCCATCTTTTCTATCTCGCCTGGCTTGATAATTTTTAAACCCGCAGCATCATCTCCTGCTCTGGGCCTGCCCTTTGCTTTAGCGATAAAAACCGTACCAATAGTATGGAACCTAGGATCGCGCTGTGGGTTTGAATAAGTATGGAACTGCTTTATTTCGGTTAGATCTAAATTCGTCTCTTCTTTCGCCTCTCTTCTTACCGCCTCCTCCAAGCTCTCGCCATAGTCCACAAAACCTCCCGGCAGCGCCCAGCCAAAAGGCGGGTTACTCCGCTGGATAATCACTATCCCCTCGGCTAATTCAATAATCGCGTCCACCGTAACAAAGGGACCAGAAGATAGCTTTGTGGTCACGTATTCTAAATACCCCAATACTCCTTTATTAAATACCGTAAATGCCTCTTGATCATAAAGACAAAAAATAATTTCTTTTAAAGAAGTATTCTCATCGCGCAGGTATTTTAATACCTCCTGCGCCATGATCTTGGCGGAAGCTAAAAGCGGGAAACCTCCCGTACCGCAGCCCAAAGCCGGAAAAACAATAGAATAGATCTTTAATTCTGATGCCAGTTTTAGTGAATTCTTACAGGCATTACGAATTTTTATTTCATCGGTTTTAAAATCCATGCCCATAGTTGCCGCGTGAATTACATATTTTGCCGCCAGCTCCCCGGCGCTCGTTGCAACCGCCTCCCCGATTTCTATCGGGCCTTTTCTTACCGCCTCTTCTTCGATAACCTTGCCGCCTTTTTTCTTGATTACTCCGGCTACGCCTCCACCCATAAGTAATTTATTATTTGCGGCGTTCACAATAGCATCCGCCCTTAATTCAGTAATATCCCCGATCACCACTTTAATTTCAGTATTTTTAATCTTCATCGTTTACCCTCTACCAATAAAAAGGTTCAAAATATCTAACTTGATCAAAGAGGCTATCGAACCTGATAATAGCAAGCTCATTGGAGTATTCATCAGTCCAGGGCCTTATAGGCTTCCTTTTACTCCCATAGGAATTAATCCATTTAAATTCGGTAACTAATTTATAATAAGCCCTGACATCCCAAGTCATAGCGAACCAACTGGTGGCAAAAAGCACTGTCTCTTTTTTCGCGGAGTTGTTTTTATAGCAGGCGTGCGCGTTTAAGTAATCCGCGTTACTGAATAAAACAGGAATAAAATCAAGGTATCTGTTTGAAATGTGGAATAATATTATCCCGCCATCGGCCAAATGCTTCCTGTATTCATTTATGGCATCGGTAGTCAAAAGGTGCACAGGAACAGAGTCACCGCTAAAAGCATCCACAACCAGAATATCATAGCGTTTCAGGGCTGTCTGGCTTATGGTGAGCCTGGCGTCACCGGTAATAAAATTAATTTTTGCTCCGGAAAGTTTAAGATAGCTGAAGAAATTACGCGCGATAGGATACACATCAGGATCGATCTCAAAATAATCTACCTCCTGCCCTGCCTTAGCGTAAGAAGCAATTGCCCCCGTACCCAGGCCGATCAATCCGAGACGATTAAAATGCATACCCGAAGGACCCAACAATCCTCCCAGCGGGGTATCATGATGATAATAAGTTAAAGGTTGATTCTCTCTCAGCTTATCCTTAAACTGAGCACCATGAATGGTAGTGCCGTGCATAAGCACGTATTTTGAGTTTTCATCATAAACTTTGTATACTCCGTAATAATTACGGTGCCGGTAAACATAATTATTATTGGTCCACATCGAATCAATGAACGGTGTTATAAACAACACCATAAGAATGCTGAAGAAAAAGGCGCGCGGATGCTCTATTAAAGCACTATAGCAGATTTTAAAAAACAAAAGGATCATAATCAAACCAAGAATATTATATCTTCTAAAAGCTACCGGCCATAACAAAAGCATAAAACAAATAAAAATGACATGAAGAATATTGCTCCAACCCAGGCTTTGGCGCTTACTACCCACGGCCAAGGCTAAGGCAATAACCGCTAAACCCAGGAGATATTCAGAGACTGAAAGCGAAATAAGCGGCATGACCCAGGTAGTCAGGATACCGCCGATAAAACCACCTGCGGATATAATCAAATAAAACAAAGGTAGGCTCTGTGCATTTTCCGGTTTGCTTCTGAATAAATGCTGCTGAGAAAACATACAACAATGAAACAAAAACAGGCAATAAATACCCAACTCCAGAGCAAAAGGAAGAATTCTCATTAAGGTTATGAAAAACATAACCACGCTCCAGGCAAAGGTGAGATAAAACTTATCCGTGACCCAGGCAGGGTTCCATGGTTTTTGCTTGAAATTCAAAACGAAGGAAACAAGATAGATGCATAAAGGCACTACCCATAACAAAGGTAGCGGCGCAACTTCATAGGTAAAGATATTAGTCACAGAAAGAAACATAATCACTCCGGCAGCGCTAAAAAGAAACCAGCGCAGGCAATCCTGCCAGGATATACCATTCAAACTCCAGATTTTAACTACCCTGCTCTCATGTTCGACCTTAACCGTAAATATTGCTATCGCATTTAATCCTACAAGCAAGAAATAAAATAATCTCCAAATCAGAAGTTGCTGGCTTAAATCAAAAAATGCCTCAAAAAAGAAGGGATAAGTGATCAACGCCGCAAAAGATCCCAGGTTAGATAAAGCATAAAGCGTGTAAGGATTATGTTTCTCTGCTAAATCCGAATCCGCTAACCATGATTGTAATATTACGCTAACTGTAGAAAGAACGAAGAAAACCGGACCGATAATTAAAGTTAAATGCCAAAAAACACTCAAAACCAAAGGTAGGCTCAAATGAACCGGGTTAATCTGTGATATTCCTCTCCCAGGGAAACATAGCAATGGTAATAAAAACAAAACTAAGTGAAACGGTTTATAACGTTTTATTCCTACTTCCCTAAGGATAATATACGCATATAAATAGCCCAAAAATAACACTACTTGGAAAAACACCACGCAAGCACCCCAGACAAGGTAACTCCCGCCAAAATCAGGAAGCAGCATTTTTGAGACAATCAACTCAATCTGAAACAAAAGAAATGCAGCCAGAAAAGTTATCAGGTTAAATATGGATATCTTTCTCATTTAGCTATTCTCCGATTATTTTTACCAGGACACGTTTCTTGCGCTGGCCATCAAACTCACCGTAAAATATCTGCTCCCAGGGACCAAAATCTAATTTACCTGTGGTTACCGCCACTACCACCTCCCTGCCCATAATCGTGCGCTTCAAATGCGCGTCCCCGTTATCTTCGCCGGTTAAATTATGCTGGTACTTATCTTTCCCAAATGGAGCCAGCTTCTCAAGCCAGATAGAAAAATCTTTATGCAACCCGTTTTCATCATCATTAATAAACACACTGGCAGTAATATGCATGGCGTTGACCAGGCATAGCCCTTCTTTGATCCCACTTTTGCGCAAAGTATCCTCTACCTGATCCGTAATATTAATAAAATCCTGTTTTTTGGCGGTATTAAAATAAAGGTACTCTGTGTGAGATTTCATCTTACAATTTCTCCAATATTAGTTTGTCATATTTTTGGTCAATTTTAAAACTAAATTTTTTCAAAAAAGACATACCCAGTAATCCGTCTTCGGGAATAGTCGCGTTATCTTTTTCAGGCAAGATCGCCGCTTCTATATTCTCAACTTCAGAATCCTGAACGCTGACACTCTCTAAGATTACCATTTTTGCTACTGTTTTACGGCCATCTGCCAGTATTAACTCTACCGGAATAGCATTCTTAGCATTAGCATCTATCCCCAAGCTATCAGCTATCTTACTTGACAATATTATCAAAGAAGAACCTGTATCCAAAATGAGGTTGGCTTTAACCTTTTTATTCAGCGTAGTTACCACCTTCACATGCCCACTCTGTTTATCTACGCTCACCTCTTTTGGTTCATGCTCCCTTATAAGATCCTCTTCCTTAGCCCTTTCCTGCGATTTTATTTTATCATCAGCCCATCCCTGCCTGATCTGCTGGGCCTCTTCAGGGGAAGACTTGTCAATACGCTCTATCTGCTTTTTGGAAAATTTCATTGAGCCGAAACTAATCTCCAGCTCAACTTGATCCGTATCCTCTTTCTTAATTAACCCTTCAATATTGCGGCCGTTTTTTAAATAAAGTATATCCGCGAATGCCTGCAATTGAAAACTAAATAAAATTAAAAAGGGCAGCGCTGATAAGATAAACGCGAATTTAGCGCTTAAATAGATTCTTGGCATTTTCTAATTTTAGGCAAACCTTTAATGGATTCCAAAGACTTGCGCAGTTTATTTTTCGGGAGCGCGTATTTTGTAAGTTTCCCGGATAAAAACTTATCATACCCGGCCAAATCCATCAAACCGTGGCCGCTGTAACAAAACAGGATTACTTTTTGTTTCCCCTCTTGCTTTGCTTTTTTGGCCTCATCAATGGCGCAGGCAATAGCATGGCTGGTTTCAGGAGCACAGATTGTGCCTTCGGTTTTGGCCCAAATCATCGCGGATTCATAACACTTGATTTGGTCGTATGAGCGCGGTTTAATCAGGCCTTTCACTGCTGCCTGGCTGACTAACGGGGCCATACCATGATAACGCAAGCCTCCGGCATGAATCGGTTCAGGCACAAAACCATGGCCCAAAGTATACATCGCTAGTAGCGGCGTAAGCCCGGCAGTATCACCAAAGTCATAAGTAAACGGCCCCTTAGTCAAAGTAGGACAAGCTGCCGGCTCAACCGGGATAATTTCAATCTTCTCTCCATGGATCTTATCGCGAATAAAAGGGAAAGATATGCCGGCGAAATTACTTCCGCCTCCCACGCATCCGATAACTACATCCGGTTTCTTTTCACCGGCTAATTTCAATTGTTTTTTGGCTTCCAAGCCGATAATCGTCTGATGCAATAAAACATGGTTTAAAACACTGCCCAGGGAATAACGCGAATTCCCGCTTTCGTCAGAAAGGGTATCCTCTACCGCCTCACTGATAGCGATACCTAAGCTTCCCGGGGTGTGCGGCATCTTCTTTAAAATTTCACGCCCGGCAGCCGTATCATGGCTTGGGCTGGGCACGCATTTTGCCCCCCAGACCTGCATCATTGTCTTACGCATTGGTTTCTGGTCAAAGCTAATACGCACCATATAAACTTTACATTCAAGGCCGATTAAATTACAAGCAAAAGCAATAGCGCTGCCCCACTGTCCTGCGCCGGTCTCCGTAGTTAATCTTTTGATCCCGAATTTTTTATTGTACCAGGCCTGAGCTACTGCAGTATTCGGTTTATGGCTTCCCGCCGGGCTCACGCTCTCATCTTTATAATAAATGCGGGCGGGAGTTTTTAAATATTTCTCCAACGCCAAGGCGCGGCGCAACGGAGCAGGCCGCCACAGGGACAGGATCTTCAATACTTCTTCAGGAATATCAATCCAACGCTTAGTGGAAACCTCCTGCTCAATTATATTCATAGGAAAAACCCTGGCGAGCATCTCAGGCTTAAGCGCTTGGCCATCCGGGCCCAAAGGTGCGTGAATCGGACCGGGTAAATCCGCGGCTAAATTATACCATTGCCTAGGAATATCTTTTTCGGCAAGAAGGATCTTATTAAAAGGCATTTTCTCTCCTTATCTCAGGTTATCGCGATTTATCCACGCCTCTTCTTTTACAAAGTTTATAAACATTACATTTGCTGCAAAATGGTGAAAGCGGAAGACATAAATTCTGGCCAAAGGTTACCAGAATAGTGTTTAACCTGATCCATTGGCTCTTTGGAATAATTTTTTGCAGGGCAAACTCTGTTTCTTCGGGGTTGTTTGTCTTTACCCAGCCCAAGCGGTTTGAAATCCTGTGCACATGCGTATCCACGCAGATAGCAGGAACACCAAAACCTAAGCCTAAAACCAGGTTAGCTGTCTTTCTGCCTACCCCCTTTAAACTTAAAAGCTCATCCAGGCAATCCGGCACTTTACCGGAATAATCATTTAGTAGCTTTCTGCTTAAATCCAGGATAACCCTGCTTTTGTTGCGATAAAAACCCACCGGATAAATTAATTCTTTAATCCTAGTAACAGTTAACTTAAGCATACTTTTAGGATTAGCTGCAGCCTTAAACAATCTTTGGCTTGCCTGGATCGTAGTCTTGTCTTTTGTACGCAGGGAAAGTATGCAGGAGATTAAAACCTGATAAGCATCTCGCTTCTTGGATATCTGGGTAACCGAAGGAACTATATAACCCTTAATTTGCTCCTTGATCGATCTTATGGTTCTTAGCACCGGCATTTTCTCGGATAATTATTGCTGTTTGCCAAAAAAGATATCAGTTAAACCTTTTACAATATTACCGACCATCGGCTGAAATTTATATTTTGGTTGCTGCAGCGTACCGCTTAATTTAATTACACCGAATTTACCCACTTGCCCCATAAAGGCGGTAGTGACATCTTTTAATGTACCGCTTAAGGGGACCATATCGCTTAATATGTTCACCTCCAAATCGCCACCCAAAGAACCATTAAAACCGATTTTTAATGACCCAGAAAGCTCGGCAACATTACCTTTTAATTTCAGGTTATCCGTATAGGCAAGACTGTTTTTTACTAGGAAATCGCAGGCGCACTCTGAAAGCTCAACTTTACCCAGATCACTGGCAAACAGCAGCTTACCCATGCCCTGAAGTAAATTCAATTCCCAGAGTTTACCATCTTTGATGGAAAACTTTCCCACGCCGCTAAGCTTATTTAAATCTCCGGAAAAACCACTCAATTTAATATCCCCCTGGAATACCCCGGAGATATTCTTATCTTTAGATAATGTGTCCTTCTTTAGCTTCTCAAGCCTCACCCCCTCTGCCTGCAGCTCTACATGGTATGGTAAATTAACCGTATCAAGATTAAGCGCAGCAGAAGCGTTAAGAACTCCATCATAAAAAGCAATACGCATGGAAGATATTTTTGCTATTTTTTTCTCCTGCAGGTAATCCAACAGGAAATCCTGGGAGTTTAATCCATATAGGGAAAAGTTATTGCTGGTAAACTTTGCCTGGATCAAACAATTCTTAAAATCATGGATCGGGCCGCTAAAAGTAAATTGCGTATCCAATTGACCCTTTGGCTGCATATTTCTTATAAACGGGTACTTCCCGGCCAATGTCTTGCTTAAACCTCCCAGACCCAGGCTAATTTTCCCGCTAGCTTCTACTTTGGGCCTGGCCGCATCGGAATTATCAATTTCTCCGCTGATTAAAAACTGCGAATCAAGATATTTACCCTTAGCTTGGTTAATTTTAATCAACTTACCCGCAACTCCAAAGTCTCCGGCCAAAGATAAATCGCGGGAAGATAATTGCAGTTTTATGTTGGGCGCCGAAAATCCTGCCAACTCACCGCTGCTCTGATAATCTATGCCTTGATATTTAAACTTTGCATTTGACCAGCTAAAACCCTGCTGGTTGAATTCAAGGGTAGCAAAAATATTCTCAATCGGAGACTCCTGTTTGTCCAATTTTAAGCCTGCCCCTGTAACATTCGCTTTACCCTGTACTATCCAGCCGCCTTTACCGTCCGGTTGCAGCTTTACAAATAAATCCGCCTTACCAAAGGCTGAACTGATATATGTAAAATTAAACTTATCTTTTGCGATAGCCGACAGGAAACTTAAATTTAAATTAGTATTTATATCCAGCACCGGAACGCTGAAATCTTTAATCCACAGGTTAGCCTCAAAAGGCGCCCCAAGAATTTTCCCCTTTAAACCCTGCGTCAGCAAAGAACGCTCGTTAAAAACAATTTTGCCATTAAGATTTTTCAGCTCCCCGAGAAAACCTAAGCCGGATATATTTGCCCGCTGAATATCGCAATTTCCGTCAAAAGAAACCTTTTTTGCTTGCAGGTCATAGTCGACCCTGCTTTCCAGGTATAAATTCAAACTGGCTTTAACCTTCTCTTTCGCCAAAACAAGTTTACTAAACTCCGTAGATGCATCAATATGCAAAAGCTGATCATTAAAATTTAACTTTGCCTGAAAGTCGGCTGAACCTGAAAGTAAACTAATATCCAGGTTGTTGTAATAAACCTCAAAATCATTAGGCAATAAATTAATTACTGACAAATTAGCAGCCAACTCCCGTTTTAAAATTTTATATTCTCCCCCAGCAAAGATAAAAGTAGGCGGCTTGTTGGTGATCTCCCCTTCACATTTAAACTGTACACTTACCGGCAAAGATAGCCACAGGTGAAACTCAATATTCTTTATCTCTTTCTTAAATTGCACCGGCAGGGTATCATCCTGAAAAACAATATTCCCGGAATAAGTGGTTAACTTATAAACTGATACGCTGAATTCAGATTTTTTTGATTTAACCCCTTCAGCTTCAGGCACTTTTACAGTCATGGGACTGGACATAAAAATATCCTGGAGGTTAAAAGAACCATCCTTCCGTCGCTCTAAGAAAATATAAGGTGTATCTAAGTCTATGCTCGGGATAATAATTTGTTTCTTAAAAATAGGCCATACAAAAATCGTGCATCTTACCCTCTTGGTGCTTAAAATTACATTCTGGTTATCGGCGATAACCAAATCGCGCAAAATCAGGCCTTTGAATATATTAAACTCCAGAGAACCCAAGGTAACATTCTTATGAGTTTGTTGAACGAGGCTTGAAATAACGATGGATTTTATTTTCTTGGGTAAAAAAACATTATTTAAATACAGTATCCCGGAAAAAATAATCAAAATTAAAATTACAACAATAATAATAAGTTTTTTCATTTCTTCCCTCTAATTATGGAAGAGGCTAACTTTAAAGCCTCTTCTTTGTTTTTAACCTTTCCTATTGCTTGCGCTTCTTCCAACTCCCCAAGTACCTTGCCGATTAAAGGAGAAGGCGGTAATTTGAATTTGCGCATAATATCATCGCCATTTAAGAGACGAATTAGTTTCTTTTCGTTTTTCTGCTTTAGCAGCCTTTGGATCAGGTTCTTAACTGTTTTTTCATGGCGAAGGCGCGAAATAGCAGTAGTCAAGGGGCCTTTGGTGGCACGCTGGTCAGCCAGCGATAATAAAAGCACTGCCAGGGCATCATTTCCGGTATCGCGAAAATAGCGGAAAATCGCACGTTCAGTAGGCCGGCCGTTATCCGCCAGATATCCCGGCCTTAGATGCCAGAGCACTATTTTTTCCAGGGAACGGGTTTCATCATTGGCTAATTTTAACCTGCGGCAGATTAAACGGGTTAACCCCAAGCCTATTCTTTCATGACCATGGAAGATAATTTTTCTTTTCTCCCTGCGCAAGGCCTTGGGCTTGCCTACATCATGCAAAATACAAGCCAGCTTTAAAAGGCTTGATCTTTTGCGTAAACTAGAGAGCTCTTCGCCAAGATATTGGCTTATCTCAAGATTTTGTTTAACGGAATGTAATAATAGTTCAAATTGATTTAGAGTTTCTAAAGTATGCTGCCAGACATCAAGGTGATGATATGGCCCCTGGCCTATACCGCTCATGGGTTTTATCTCGGGGAAAATAATCTCTAGAATCTTTAACTTATCCAGTGTTGCTAAAGAAGTGTAAGCTGTGCGGCTATCGAAAATCTTAAATAATTCTTCGCGGATACGTTCGTTTGATACCTTATTGATTAAATGTTTTTCTTTTTTTGCCAGACGCAAAGTTTCCTTATCCAGGCTAAAACCGAGCATGCAACTAAAGCTAAAAGCACGCAAGATCCTTAAAGGATCTTCTTTAAAAGAGTTGTTGCCAGTAACACGGATAATTTTGCGCTTAAGGTCATCTCTGCCGAAATAAGGATCAATAATTAACGCGCTTAGGTCTTCTGCGCTAAAAACATCCTTAAGCTCGACAGCCATGGAGTTTATGGTAAAATCCCGGTGCAGGAGGTCTTTTTCCAGGCCCTTGGCGCGGAAATCTGTAAAATCAAAGGTATAAACCTTGCCTTCAATTTTTTTGACCAGGCGGCAAGCAGCGTGTTTTTCATCCAAAACCACAAACCCTGCCTTCAACTGCTTAGCCAGCTTACGTCCAAAATTTATTGCGCCACGCACCAGGCAAAAATCAAAATCCGGATTATCTTTCTGCCGGCTTAAGATTAAATCACGCAGGGCTCCGCCTACAAGATATAATTTTACCTTTCTGGATTTGGCAAAATTATGTACCGGCCTTAAAATATCTCTATCTTTTTCACTAAACTTGAGCATCATAATCTTTTATCTAGCGACATCCTACCGAGTTTACGAGGTAGGATCAGCACCATAATTTTTATCTAGCGCTATCCTGCCAAATTTACAATGCAGGCTTAAGATACTTACTGCTTACCTTTATCAAAAAGCTCGAATTGCTTGACAATCTCATCTTCTACAAATATCGGAGCATGAAACCTCACCGCCAAAGCCACGCTATCCGAAGGCCGGGCATCAATAATCTTTAAATCTCCGCTTCCGGTCTTAATCACAATCTTGGCATGAAAAGTAGTTTCTTCAAGTTTATCGATAATGATCTTCTCTACGCCAGCGTTTAAATCTTTGAGCATTATATAAATTAAATCATGGGTCAACGGCCGCGGAGGGTTAAAACCGCTGATCTTTAATTTTATGGCTGAGGCCTCATTTAAACCGATAACAATCGGCAAAACCCTTGCCCCGCCTTTTTCTTTTAAGACAATCAATTGATCATGCCGCTTCTCATCAATTACAATCTTATTCAACTCCATCTCTATCATATCATTCCCCTATATATAAGATATTTTGGGTAACTGTAGAAGACTATAAGTAACGGGTGGCTCGGCAGACAGGACCCGTTATTTCTTTTTCTTATCTTTACCCAAAATATCCCTCAACTCTACCATGAATTGGCCAACGTCCTTAAATTGCCGATATACCGAGGCAAAACGCACATAAGCAACATCATCAATCGCTTTAAGCCTCTCCATAACCAGCTCCCCTATCCTGCTGGATAAAACTTCACGGTCGTTTTTCTTTTGGATAGCATGCTCAACCTGGATAACTACGTTTTCCATCTTTTCCACGCTCACTGGCCGCTTTTCGCAGGCACGAATTATGCCGGCTAAAATCTTTTTACGGTCAAAAGGCTCCCGGCGGCCGTCCTTCTTGATCACTAACAATGATACCTCTTCAATATATTCATAAGTAGTAAAACGCTTGCCGCATTTCAAACACTCCCTTCTGCGCCTGACCGCCGATTCCTCGGCTGTGGCGCGGGAATCCACTACCTTATCTTCCTTGTATCCACAAAAAGGACATTTCATAGCTTCCTTATATTTTCCTTATTTTTATTTTAGCTTGCTTTAAAAAGCTCAGCGCCATTTTATCCGGGTAGCCTCCGGCAATGACAATCTCTTTGATACCGGCGTTAATCAACATTTTGGCACAGATAACGCAAGGCTGAGTAGTAGTATAAAGAATGGCATCTTTAACGCTTATACCGTGCAGGCATGCCTGGATAAGCGCGTTCTGCTCCGCGTGCAGGGCACGGCACAGCTCATGGCGCTCTCCCGAAGGAATTTTCAACTGCTGGCGTATACAACCAATATCAACACAATGTTTTAAACCACTCGGCGCACCGTTATAACCTGTAGCCAAAATCCTTTTTTCTTTGACGATTACTGCGCCCACGCTGCGGCGCAAACAAGTAGATCTTTTAGCAACCAAAGAAGCCATCTCCAAGAAATATTCATCCCAACTTGGACGCCGGTTACTTAAATGTTTGCGGACATCCGCCGAATCTTTTGCGACGGAATGCCTTTGCTTCATGATAATTTTCTTTTTCATATTATTTCAATAGCTCCGGATATAATGGAAACTTTTTGGCTAAAGCGATAGTTTCCTTTTTGATTTTAGATAATTTCTCAATGTCAGCATGGTTTTCCAACGCCTCATTTATCAGTTCAGCGATCTTCTGCATCTGAGCCTCTTTCATTTTGCGAGTACTCACTGCCGCAGTCCCCAATCGTATACCGCTGGTAACTAACGGGCTTTTTTCATCAAAAGGAATAAGATTTTTATTTACCGTAATATTAACCTCACCTAAAATTTTGGAAGCATCGCTGCCGGTAACATTCTTGGGATTTAAATCCACCAGCATCAAATGAGTATCTGTGCCTCCGGAAACAATCCGGAAACCTTTCTTCTCTAAAGCCGCTGCTAACTCCTTGCAGTTTTTAGTTAACTGGATCTGATATTGCTTGAACTCCGGCTGCATCGCTTCGTGGAATGCCACAGCTTTAGCGGCAACAACGTGCATCAATGGCCCGCCCTGGATTCCGGGGAATATCTGGCTGTCAATCTTTTTGGCAAACTCTTTTTTACAAAGGATAAATCCTCCGCGCGGGCCGCGTAAGGTCTTATGTGTCGTGGAAGTAACAAACTCCGCGTAAGGCACCGGAGACGGATGTATCCCAGCTGCCACTAGTCCTGCGATATGCGCCATATCCACAAACAGATACGCGCCAACACTGTCGGCTATCTGGCGGAATTTCTTAAAATCAATTATCCTCGGATATGCTGAAGCTCCGGCCAGGATCATTTTTGGTTTGTGTATTTTAGCCAATTCAAGAATGGCATCATAATCTAGGCTTTCAGTTTTTTTATCTACACCGTAGCCGACCATTTTAAAAAACCTGCCGGAAAAATTATGCGGATGGCCGTGGGTAAGATGGCCTCCGGCGGCTAAGTCCATCGCTAAAACTGTATCTCCCGGTTGTATCGCCGCAAAATAAACCGCCATATTCGCCTGCGAGCCGGAATGCGGCTGAACATTTGCATGCTCTGCGCCGAATATCGCTTTGGCACGTTCAATCGCCAGGCTTTCTGCAATATCAACATATTCGCATCCGCCATACCAGCGCCTGCCGGGATAGCCCTCGGCATATTTATTGGTCAGCACAGAACCCTGAGCCGCCAAAACTCCCAAAGAAGCGAAGTTCTCCGAAGCAATCAACTCCAGGTTCTCATCCTGACGCTTCATTTCCTGCTTAATCGCTGCGTAAATCTCCGGGTCAATTTGTTTTAGATGTTTCACTTGGCAGCTCTCCTTATCTTTTGCTCAATCTCGTTAATTTGTTTTACTCTCCTTAGATGCCTTCCCCCTAAAAATTTTGTATTTAACCAGGTATTAACCATCCTCTTGGCTAAGTCCGCTTTAACAAATGCCGATCCAAGAACCAAAACATTACTATCATTATGCTGGCGGCTGAGTTTAGTTGCCTTAAGGTTATAACAAAGCGCAGCACGTACTCCGGGGACCTTGTTGGCAACAATAGAATCACCTATACCGCTTTTACAAGCAAGTATACCGCGCTTATATTCACCTGAAGCAACGCCTTTGGCTAAATTATAAGCGTATTCAGGATAATCACAGCGCTCCTTGGAATAAGTACCTAAATCTTTTACGCTAATTCCTTTTTTACTAAGATAATTCTTTAATTTTTCTTTTAATGTAAACCCAGCGTGGTCCGAGGCAATCAATAGTTTGCTCATATAATTTTGCTTATCCTTTCTACGGCATCTTTAATTGTATAAAAAGTATCCTCATAAAACTCCCGCGATCCTCCTGCGGGATCGGCAATATCCAAATTGCCGTCATCCATTCTAGCAAACTCTTTTAATAAAAAAAGCCTATTTTTTACTTCCGGAGCAAACTGCAGTATTTTATCCTCATGCATTGCCTCCATTACCAATATAATATCCGACCTATCCACCATCTCCTTAGTCACTCTTTGCGAATGGTGGCCGCTGACATCTATACCTTCATTCTTTAACACTTCACGGGTCTCTGAGCTTGCGCCCATGCCGGCAAGGATCATTATCCCGGCTGAAATCACCTCAACATCCGTCCTCTTCTGTTTTTCCAGAAGATTTTTTAGATACGCCTCAGCCATTACCGAACGACAGGAGTTTCCCGTGCAGACAAAAAGCACGGTCTTGGATTTTACAGCCGCTTCTATCTCTTCATCTTTTATTGCGCCGCTTCTGGATATTTTTAATGGTTCAACGCTTAAATCCACGATAGTAGACTCCACTCCCAATATTGCCTCTCCTCCATCAACCGCTAAATCCACCAGGCCATCCATATCTTTAATCGCTTGAGCCAAATTAACCGGAGCGGGGCTATCGGCGATATTGGCGGAAGGACAAGCTACCGGCACACCTGAGCGCTCAATAATCTTTAAAGCGATCTGGTTATCCGGCATACGCAACCCCACCTTGCCGCCACTTGTTGTCTTTAATAAAATTGTAAGCGGTCCTGGCCAAAATTTATGCATCAATTTATAAGCAGCCACCGAAATATCGCAAGCAAACTCTTCAGCTTTAAGCTTATCCGCTATGAGCAAAGCAAAAGGCTTATCTTTTGGCCGCTTTTTAATTTCATAAAGCCTATCCACCGCTTTTTTATCCAGTGCATTAGCCGCAATACCATAAACAGTTTCTGTGGGAATAATTACCAACCCGCCTGTAGCGATAAGCTTGACTGCCTGGCTGATATACCCCTCTTCAGGAAGCGATGGATTTATTTTGATTATTTTTGTCGAACTCATACCTTAATTTTTATTTTCTTAATTTTAAGGCACATCTGCTTCTTATAATTAAGCAGCTTGGCGGTAATTTTAGCATCGCTTACGCCGAGTATCTCCAAAGCAAAAAGCGCGGCGTTCCTTGCTCCAGGCTTGCCTATAGACATACAGGCAACCGGAATCCCCGGAGGCATCTGCACAGTTGATAAAAGAGAATCCAGGCCTTTTAGGCTCTTGGTTTCAACTGGTATGCCGATAACCGGTAAAGTAGTATGGCTTGCCACCACTCCGGCTAAAGCCGCGGACATCCCCGCGGCAGCAATAAAAACTTTTGTGCCTTTCTTCGGGGCTTCCTCTACATACTGAGCCACCTCTTTAGGGGTCCGGTGCGCGGATAAAACCCTGACCTCAAAATCCGCCTTAAACTCCTTCAACACATTAACTGCCTCACATACTGTTTCTAAATCCGACTGGCTTCCCATAAGTATACTTATCTTATTCATTTTTTCCTCCCTACATACTAACTACTACCTGCTATCTACCCTCACCGCTTTTGCCCCTATATCTTTCCTATAATGCATGCCTTCAAAATTAATCTTACTTACTGCTTTATATGTTTTATTTATCGCCTCTTCAATTGTAGAGCCTAATCCGGTTACGCCCAGGACTCTGCCTCCGCTGGTTAGTATTTTATTCCCTGCTTTTTTAGTGCCGGCGTGAAAAACCACGATATCTTTTAACTTTTCCACCGTGGCCAAACCACTAATCTCTTTACCCTTAGCATAATCTCCCGGATAACCTCCGGAGGCACAAACCACACACACGCAAGCACGCGGATCCCAAGATAAATTCTTTACTTTAATCAGTTCTGCCTGGCTAGCTGCCAGCATTACTTCTACTAAATCTGATTTTAATCTGGGTAACACTGCCTCAGTTTCCGGATCGCCAAAACGCACATTAAATTCTAATGTTTTTGGCCCCTCCTTAGTCAACATTACACCCGCATATAATACTCCCCGGTAATCTATTCCTTCTTTAACCAGGCCGTCAATAGTGCGGTAGATTATATTTTCCATAACCTCGGTCAAAACTCCCGCGGTAACTATTGAAGCAGGAGAATAAGCGCCCATTCCTCCGGTATTTGCTCCCTGGTCATTATCAAATACTCTCTTGTGGTCCTGAGCTGAAGCCAGAGCCAGCACCTGTTTTGAATCCGTAATTACCATAATTGAAGCTTCCTGCCCAACCAGGCACTCTTCAACAATTATTTTCCTGCCCGCATCGCCAAAAATTTTATCCTGCATTATGGAGGTTACAGCTTGCTTTGCTTCATCGATGGTTTTAGCCACGACCACCCCTTTTCCGGCAGCCAGGCCATCAGCTTTAATTACGCACGGGGCGCCGATCTTCTCAATATATTTCTTTGCCTCTTCAGGATTATCAAAAACCTTAAAAGCCGCGGTAGGCACATTATATTTAGCCATCAGCTCTTTGGAAAAAACTTTGCTTGCCTCTAAATTCGCCGCTTTTTTATTCGGGCCGAATATCTTTAAGCCTGCCTTCTGGAACTCATCAACAATACCTAAAGATAAAGTTACCTCCGGTCCTACCACCGTAAAATCGATTCTCTCTTTCCGGACAAACTCCAGTAGCCCAAAAACATCATCGGCTTTCATATCCACGCACTCTGCCATATGACTGATACCGCCATTGCCCGGAGCGCAAAAAATCTTCTCCACAAGCTTTGATTGCGCGATCTTCCAGACCAGCGCGTGCTCTCTTGCGCCCGAACCAACCACCAATATGTGCATTATCTTTCCTTATTTATTAATTTGTATTAAACGAATCTCATCAATAATCGCGTCTTCCCCATCACAAGCAGGAGAAGTAGACTCTCCAAGTTTAACCTTGCCTGCACCATGGTTCTCAAACCTGATGGTCACGATTTTACCTCTGTACTTTGATAAATCCGCAGTCTCAAGACTCCATTCCCCGCTATAGATTTTCTCATAAACTGTCTCTGAAGTTTCCGCACCACTCACAATCACCTTTAATAAACCATCACTCCATTGCTTATCTAATTCACTATACAATGCGCTGTGGCGTAAAAACTGTATGCCTAACTTATCTTCATCAGGCAAGGCTATTTTCTTCTCAATCCAGCTGGATTTATCTCCTGCCCAATTACAGGCGGGGATGACCATCACACCTTTTCTTCCATAACTTTCTGCCTTCCAGAAGGCTTCAGCATCCCAATTATCAGAATAACCTCCAACCCAACCATCAAGGTCCTTATCAAACGCCCATTCTGTTCTTTGATCAACAACCTCTTTAAGCTCATCTTTAACCGAAGACTTAAATTCCCGGTTCTCTTTTGCGCTTGCCTCCATTGCGTCAGGCGATTTAATGGTTACCGCAAATATTTCTGAGTAAGGAAGATCATCTATCCAGCTATCGCTAATCAGAATATCCTTTACCGGCTCTGATATCCTGGGATTAACAAAACTAATATGGAATATGCTGCAATCTTTGCGCACCGGGTTCTTACCTAAAGACCTAATCGTTGCTCCATCTTTAGACCATGCGCCGGGGCCCAGGTGAAACCAATCCCAAAAAACAGGCACGGAAAGACTTTTATAAGTTCCATCCTGATAAGCAAAAAGAACAGTAAGCACAGCGTAAAAATATTTGTCTCCGTATAAACGCATCAGGCTATCATGCTGATAGCTATTGCCGAAATTACCTCCTGCCAGAAAATGCACTTCATCAACTTTCATTCCCTGCCTTATCGGCAGAGAAAACATATTATTACCTTCAAGGTTGAGCCTTCCGTAGTCCTTCCAATCATCCGCCCCCTTCACCAAAAAATCCACTCCATCATATTTCAGATATTTGCTGCTAAACTTATTCGCTCCCGATCCAGCCAAGCTAAATCTCTCCCTGGTATTCTTAGTGAGATAATAAAAGTTATCCTTCTTCTCCCACTGCACCCCCGCCCATGAGGCGATGGGGAACAAAACCAAAACTATAACACTCAAAATCTTCTTCAACATTTCTTTCACCCTTCTTTAATCATTACTAAAATCATTTTAAAGCGTTCTACGGCATTTAAAGAATGCGGTTTATTTGCCGGCATAATAATAACCTGTCCTGTTTTCAATAAATGCTTCTTACCGGAAATATAAATTTCTGCCTGCCCATCCAGGATATAAACTAACGCGTCAAACGGCGCGGTATGCTCACTCAACCCCTGCCCTTTATCAAAAGCAAAAAGCGTTACCGTGCCCTTTTCCTTCTTGATAACCTCTTTGCTAACAACAGAACCATCCTGATAATCTACCAAACTAACCAGGCTTCCTGCTTCTTCAATAATATTCATCATTTATTATTTTATTAACAATCTACTCATGCATATATTTATAATCTGAAGCTTCTTTCTGAAGATAGGGCTGCGTAATTTCTTCTTCAACTATTGTTTTAACAATTTTACCATCTTGACCTTTTTCTACTGTTACCTTTTTATGATATTGAGTAACGGTAGTACAGCCAGCACAGAATAAAGCTAATACCAAAACAGCTAATTTCCTCATTCTATCCTCCTTTATACTCCTCGTCACCCCTCGGCTCGAGCCCAATCCTCGCCACCCGCCAAAGATATCTTGATCTCAAAGAATTAAACAAAACTACCTTATATTTTACTACTTTTTAATTTCTTTCTCTTCTTTTTATCTCGCAAATCCCATAGATGTTCTATCGGATTCTCAGACAATATATCATTTAAGGAAGCTCTTTTTTCTCTATTACACTCTTTATGTACAAGTCTTAAATTCTCAACGGTAGATCGACCACCTTTAGAAAATGGAATAATATGGTCAAATTCAATTTGGGCATCTGGTACGGCCTTATAACACTCTTGACAAATTTGTCCATCGCGCCGGACAACTTTCAACATTACATCTCTTGGAATAGAACGGCTATGCTTTCGAAGGTTTTTCGTTTCAGTCAAAGGTTCAGCTACAAAATATACAGGACACACATGCCCAAATACTCTACAAGCTGCTTCTTCCAAGACTCTGGGAATCACTTCTGGATGTTCATCTAAATCAAATTCTTTAACTTCTTTCGCGAACCATTTTCTTCTTGCATTATCAAGCACAACTCCACTACCTAATATTCCAGTCTTGAGACAAAGCTTCAAATATTCATTATGGCTCTTAGCTTCTTCTTTCATTATTGGCAAAAGTGGATAATCCTCAACAACAGGACCATAAGGACAATAGTGTAGTTCCCAACATGGCTTACATAACTCCCTAGTGCGCTTTTTCCAATCAGACAAGACTTTTTCTTCTTTAAAATAAGTCTCATAGCCTAAAGATTTCTTTATTGAAGAATGCATTTTCATTTTTATTCGTTAAGCATTGCAATTAATAGACAAGAATTTAAAGAATGTTTTCCCCTAATCGTCTCACAGATAGATAGCTCTGTCAGAACTATCCAATATTTATTTTGTGGGTGGCGAGGCGTGTTTTGAGCTGGGCGTTTGCAGGCCGAGCGGGCAAGGTCCCACCACCAGTAATGTCTTGCGGGGAGCGAGGCCGAAACCCGAGCGCAGTTTGCCACGCTGGGGCAAACAAGCGTTCCGGCGAGAAATACGCCTCGACACCCATAACTGCTAAATGTCAAATATGAGATTGCTTCCCCGCCTCAAATCTTGGCGGGTCGCATGACGATGCTATGATTTCTTTTCTTCCTTAGTTTTAATGGGTAAAAAACCGGCCATTTCACCAATCACATTCACCAACTCAGTATTTGCCGGAATAACAATCTTAGCGTTATTCACTAATGACTTCTCAACCGCTTCCAGCTTACGCAGCACCTGCGCATTACCCACAAAATACTGCTGCGCTGCTTCATTAACTAACTTTATCGCCGCCGCCTCTCCTTCTGCTTCTAGGATACGCGCCTGCTTAATACCTTCAGCCTTTTTAATCTCCGCTCTCTTCTGCCCGTCTGCGACAGTCTCTGTTGCGGTAGCAAAATCAATAGCGGCGATCTTCTCATTCTCAGCCTTAACAACCTTATTCATCGTCTCCTGAACATCTTTAGGAGGATCGATCTCTTTTAATTCGGTCCTGACAATCTCTAAACCCCAGCTGGCAGTCTCTTCACAAAGAGTCTTATGCAACTCAGCGTTAATCTTGCCTCTTTCGCTGTTGGCGGATTTTAAAGTTAAAGTACCGATTATATTTCTCAATGTGGTGCGGGCCAAGTTTACAATCTGCCACTGGTAATTATTCACGCTATACTGGCAGTTCTTCACATCCGCCTCATCAGCCTTTACTTTAAAATAAACCTGAGCATCCACTTTAGCGTTTAAGTTATCGTTGGTAATAATCTCCTGCGGCTCAGCATCCACCATTTGCTCGGTGATATTAATTTGATAAAGAACTTCAATTACAGGGAATACCCAGTTAAATCCCGGATTAGCAAAGCGGTTATACTTACCAAACCTTTCCACTAAAGCCCTGTGCGTAGGCCGCACAATCCTGATACCGGCTAGAAAAATAAACAATACCACGACAGCAATTATAATGAGTATATCCATCAACCCCTCCTTGCCCACAAGGGCATACCCGCGCAAATCCTTATAAGCGCGGGGTACCTTAAACTATCTCTACTTGTTTGCTTCCTTTTGTCGCCTGGCCAATAACCCAGGAGTTTAATTTTAATTCAGATAACTTTTTTATTATTTCCGGGGCTGCTTGCGGCTGGACAACTAAAACCATACCAATCCCCATATTCAGAGTGTGATACATCTCTTTATCTTCAATATTGCCTTTGTTCTGGATAAGCCGGAAGATCTCAGGAACGTTCCAAGAGTTCTTATCAATACGCGCATTAATATTCTTCGGCAATATACGGCTGATCTTATCGTAAAAAGCTCCGCCGGTAATGTGGCTTATACCGTGCACTGATTGATCAAACTGGCGCAATAATTCTAAAACAGGCTTAACATAAATACGCGTAGGCTTAAGTAACTCCGCGCTCATTCTTTTTAGTTCCGCAACGCCCAAAACTTTTCTCACCAAAGAATAACCATTGGAATGCAGCCCGCTTGAGGCAATGCCGATTAACTTATCCCCAACTTGAATCTTATCACCGTTAATTATTTTATCTTTCTCCACTACCCCCACGCAAAAACCCGCAATATCGTATTCTCCTTCTTTATACATCCCGGGCATCTGCGCGGTTTCTCCCCCAATAAGCGAACAGCCGCTTTCTATGCAGCCCTTATTTATACCGCTGACTACATCCACCAAGACATCTTCCTTAACTTTAGTAAAAGCCACATAATCTAAAAAGAAAAGCGGCTGGGCTCCGGTGCAGAGTATATCATTAACATTCATTGCCACCGCATCGATACCAACCGTGTCATGCTTATTCACTAACTTTGCGATTACCAGTTTTGTCCCCACTCCATCGCTTGATGAAACCAATACCGGATTTCTGTATTGATTTTTCTCTAATTTAAAGAAGCTGCCAAAACCTCCGATATCCGTAAGCACCTCTTTGCGGAAAGACTTTCTGACTAAAGTTTTTATTTTTGACTTAAAAATACTTGCGCTCTTTATATCTACTCCGGAATCTTTATAAGTTATCTTTTTCATACCGGCAGCTCCCCTTGTCCGCAGCAGCTTCTCTCTAAAGAAAATTTACTATGCCTCTTTTCTGCCTTCACCGCGTATTTTCCTGTCCAACAGGCGGTGCAATAATTATTCTTAGAGTTGCTGAAACAATTCAACATCCCCTCTAAGCTCAAATAACCCAGGCTGTCAACCTCCAGGTATTTACTGATCTTCTCTAATGTTTCATATTTATTGGCGATCAACTCGCTTGCGCGATGGAAATCAATCCCGTAAAAACACGGGAAACGGTGCGCAGGGCAGGAGATCCTTAAATGTACCTCTTTTACCCCGGCCTTACGCAGATTACGCACACGGATCTTTGAAGTTGTGCCGCGTACAATAGAATCATCAACAATGATAATACGTTTTCCTTTTAAGATATCCCTTAGGGTATTAAACTTAACCTTCACTCCCATATCCCGGGAATCCTGTGCCGGTTGGATAAATGTCCTGCCCACGTAATGGTTGCGGATAATCCCCATTTCTAAAACAATCCCTGATGCCTGCGAATAACCTAATGCCGCGGAAAATCCTGAATCCGGAACCGGCACTACAAAATCCGCCTCAACCGGATGCTCTTTGGCTAATTGCGCTCCCAGCCTGCGCCGGACTGTATGCACGGTTTCGCCAAACACCCTTGAATCCGGACGGGAAAAATAAACATGTTCAAAACTGCAAAAAGCATAGTGGCTGGCAACTAACTCTTTTGGCCTAATTGATTTTAAAACCCCCTGATTATTAATCAGCACTATTTCACCGGGTTCGATCTCACGCACGAATTTGGCGCCGATTAGATCAAAAGCGCAGGTCTCAGAAGCCAAGCAGTACGAAGCGCCGAGCTTACCTAAAACCAACGGCCGGTAACCATGCGGGTCCCTTACGCCAATAAGATAGTTACTGTTCATTAATACTAAAGAATAGGCGCCTTTAACCCTTTTTAAAGCATAAACCAGGCTATCCTCCAGGCTGCGTTTATTGCTACGCGCCATAAGATGAATGATCATCTCTGAATCCGTAGTAGTCTGAAAAATCGAACCGCTCTTCTCCAGCTTCTGGCGCAAATCAAGTGAATTTACCAGGTTGCCGTTATGCGCGATACAAATTGATCCATTGGCGTAATCGAGCAAAAGCGGCTGCGAATTTTTTAATATGCTTGAACCGGTAGTTGAATACCGCACGTGGCCCACCGCCATACTTCCTTTTAAGCGGCTAAGCACCTGCTCGCTGAATACATCGCTGACTAAACCCATATCTTTATGGAGGGAAAGCACGCCCTGGTTATTGGCTACAATACCACAGGCCTCCTGTCCGCGATGCTGCTGGGCAAAAAGCCCTAGATACGTAAGCCACACTGCCTGCCGGTTGTTGGTTATCCCGAATAACCCGCAATACTCTTTTGGCTCATCACTAGAGATTTTCTTTAACATATTTCACTCCATTTCTAAATATTTGTAAACCATCCCCTTCATGTTTAGATTTTAATTCCCAGTTACGCGGATGCTGCGCTGCGTAGATATGCCTTTCCGGATGCGGCATTAACCCAAATACCCTGCCGGTTTCATCACAGATACCCGCGATGTTTTCTATTGAGCCATTAGGGTTATCAGGATAACCGGAAGATTTGCCTTTGGCATCACAATATTCAAAAACAACCTGTCCATTTTTCTTGAGCCGGTTTAATACTGACTTATCTTCTGTAACAAACTTACCTTCTCCGTGAGCTACAGGAAGATAGATTATTTTATTTAAATCTTTTGTCCAGGCGCATTTACCTTGCGGTTTTAAATATACCCAACGTGCCTCAAACTTTCCGGAGTCATTAATAATTAAACTGGTATTTTGTCTTAAATCCACAGTGCCGGGTAAAAGTCCGCTTTTGACCAAAATCTGAAAACCATTACAGATACCGATAATCAGTTTACCTTCGCTAATGAATTGGCGCAGAGAATCCGCCAGCTTAAACCTTAGTTCATTGGCGAAGATCTTCCCCGAAGCAATATCATCACCATAGCTGAAGCCTCCGGGCAAAGCCAGTATTTTAAAATCATTAAGCATCCTTTGCCTGCTAACTAAGCTGTTAATATGCAAAAGCTCAGGATCTGCTCCGGCAAGCTTGAACGCCGCGGCAGTTTCTTTGTCGCAGTTAGTTCCTGCGCTTCTTAAAATACAAACTTTAGGTTTTATCATAAAATCTTTTTATCGCCTGGGCTACCTGCTTAGGCTCATCAGCTAAAATAAATATATCCATATCTTCTTTACTAATATAGCCGTGGCTATAGACCGTAGATTTTAACCATTCTAATAACGGCTTCCAATATTTACTGTCAAAAAGTACCACCGGAAACCTGGGAATTCTATTAGTCTGGATCAAGGTAATCGCCTCAAAGAATTCATCCAGCGTTCCGAAACCTCCCGGCAGGATCACAAAAGCCTTGGCGTATTTTACAAACATCACCTTGCGCACGAAAAAGTAACGGAAGCTTAAAACAGTATCGACAAATTTATTCGGCTTCTGTTCGCAGGGCAGTTGGATATTTAAACCGATAGAATAGCCTTCCGCGCTGCGGGCACCTTTATTAGCCGCCTCCATAAGTCCCGGCCCGCTTCCGGTAATTATCGCGTAACCTGCCCTGGCAATATGATACGCTATCTCTTCAGCAAGTTTATAATGCCTGCTCCCCGGCTTAGCGCGCGCTGAACCAAAAATAGAAACCGCCCTGCCTACCTTGGAAAGTATTTCAAAACCATCCACAAACTCCGACATAATCCGGAATATCCGCCAGGTATCCTCCTGCGTAAAATCATCCTTTACTAATAAATCCTTTTTCGCGCACGATTTTATTTTAACCATTCCTCCCCCTACCACTTTAAAGGATTTTGCCAGCTTTCTTTTAACTTGCGTGAGTCTGCCTCTACGCAAAGTTTTCCATCCAGGCCGGAGATCTTAAAGCTATTGCCGCCGGTTACGCATCCAATCAAACCAAAATTTACGCCTTTTAATATTTTTTCAAACTCTTTTTGCTTCTTTTTATCTACCTCCACTACAAAACGGGAGTTAGACTCCGAAAAAAGAAGAAAATCATTACGCCGGTTTGTTGACTCATAAGGAGCCTCTGACAAAAATATCTCCGCGCCCAGCCCCCCGCTAAAGATCATCTCTGCTAAAGCCACACCCAGACCTCCATCAGAACAATCGTGCATTGCTTTAACCAAACCTTTATCTGTTGCTTTGTTTAAGACAGTAAAAATATTCTTTGACTCCTGATATTTAAGCTTCGGCACCTGGTTGCCTATTACTCCATATAAATCATAATAATGCGAACCGCCTAATTCATCGCGGGTTTTTCCCACGACATAAATTAAACTACCTGCCTCTTTTGCGTACATAGATACGCATTTATTTACATCATCCATTACGCTGATTGCCGAAATAAGCAATGTTCCGGGTATGGAGGTTGATTTGCCATGCACGCTGAATTCATTATAAAGACTGTCTTTACCGGAGATAAACGGCACACCATATTTCTTAGCGGCATCATAACAACCATAGGCAGCGCGCACCAAGCTGCCTAAACGATCCGGCTTATCCGGGTTCCCCCAACAGAAGTTATCCAATATCGCTACTTCTTTTAGTGACCCCCCCACAGAAATAATCTGGCGCAGAGCCTCATCAATACAAGAAGCTGCCATCCAGTAAGGATCGATAAAACCAAAGCGAAAGTTTATACCGTTAGAGATGATAATCCCCTTGCTCGAGTCAAACAAAGGCTTGGTAACACTGGCATCAGAGGGCCCGTCATTTACAATGCCGGCTAACGGCTTGATAATCGAGCCACCCTGCACTTCATGGTCATACTGCCGGATTACCCATTCCTTGGAACAAATATCATAATGCGAAAGCAATTTTAACAAATCAGCGGTAAGATTTTCTTTCTGGGGAATTTGCGGCTCCTTGTGCTTTGCCTGGCTGTATACTGCTTTCTTGGTTATCTGCGGTATGCCGTCATGCAGAAAATGCATATCTAAATCACAAACCCTGGTTTCTTCATAATAAAGTTCCAATCTTTTGCTATCCGTAAATTCGCCGATTACCGTAGCTTCCACATTTTCATTGGCAAATACCGCAATTAATTTATCGATATCCTTAGGAGGAACGGATAACACCATTCTCTCCTGGGATTCAGAAATCCAGATCTCCATATAAGACAAGCCAGAGTATTTCAAAGGCACGCGGTCCAGATAAACCTTAACCCCCAACTCCGCACCCATCTCACCTACCGCGCTGGATAATCCTCCCGCTCCGCAATCCGTGATCGCGCTATATAGATTGGCATCACGCGCTTGTAGAATTGTATCCAGCATCTTCTTTTCCTGAATAGGATTACCTATCTGCACTGCGCCACTGGAGATTGTCTCAGATTCATGAGTCAACTCGCCTGAGGAAAAAGTCGCTCCGTGAATTCCGTCACGTCCGGTCCTGCCGCCAAGCACAACCACCAAATCACCCACATTGGTTTTCTTAAAAGATTTATCTTTGGGCATAATTCCCACTGTACCGCAATATACCAGCGGGTTACCTGCGAAATCTTCATGAAAAAGAATAGCGCCGTTTACCGTAGGAATACCCATTTTATTCCCGTAGTCACGCACACCGCTAACCACGCCTTTCATCACCCGTTTTGGATGCAGAGAGCCAACAGGAACTTTATTAAACGCCAAATCCGGCGGCGCGAAACAAAAGATATCGCTGTTTAAAATCGGCTTTGCGCCCATCCCTGTGCCCATAGGATCGCGGATTACTCCGCCGATACCGGTATTTGCCCCGCCAAATGGCTCTAAGGCTGAAGGGTGATTATGCGTTTCAACTTTAAAACAGATATTATTCTTCTCATCGAATTTAATTACCCCGGCGTTATCCTTAAACACAGAAACACACCAGTTCTTATTCAGCTCCTTAGTTACCTTCATAATCGTAGACTTAAGCAACCCCTTAATGGATTTATTGCCTAAAACAGGAGTGGCTTTATTTTCTTTATAATCAATGTTCCCGCGGAAGGTCTTATGATAACAATGCTCAGACCAGGTCTGGGCAATTGTCTCCAATTCACAATCAATAGGATTACGTTTTTGTTTACGGAAATAATCCCGGATCTGACGCATTTCATCTAAATTCAGGAAAAGCTGCCCCTTCTTGCTGATCTCCAAAAGTCCGGCGTCTGTCGCCTTAAACAGATCTACTTTAATTAAGTTAAAACTGTAATCAGGCTGATGTTTGATATCACCCTCTAGGGCGCAAGGGTCAACTACATGTTGAATAAGTTTGTTATAGAGAAGTTTGTCCGGGATGGTTTTTAATTGCAGGCTGGAAAGCTTGCCAAAAAGAATATATTTCTTGGCGGTTTTTACGGATTCAACGCTTAAAATCCCCAGGTCCTGGATACCTTTTAAGACTGATGCCTCAACAGGGTCCATCACTCCCGGATTATAAGCGATCTCTACTATATGTTGATTGGTTTTATGAACATCCTCTGTACAAGTGGATAATATCTTATACTCCTGGCTGACTTTATCGGTGAGAAGCTCCTGACAGATTTTAAGCGCCTGGTTTTCGGTGAGATTTCCTTCGAGGGTATAGACTTGGATAAACTTAACTTCTTTAACACTACTTATTCCCAGGTCAAGAATGTCCTTCTTTACACCCTGGCCAATAGCGTCAAAAATACCGGGTTTATCCACTACTTCTATTTTATATTGCATAGCTATTAAAGAAACCCTAAAAGGCAGGATTACAAAACTATAAACCGACCTTCTTAAAGATCTTATTTACATTACGCAGATAAAAATCCAGATCAAATATTTTATCCAGCTCTTTAGCGCTTAAATACCGGGCTGCCCCAGGGGTAGATAATAAATTGTCTTTAAAATTGCCTGTGCCCTTCCAGGTTTGCATAGCTGCCTTTTGCACTAAATCATACGCTTGAGGACGGGCCAAGCCCTTATTCATCAAAGCAATTAAAACCCTCTGGGAAAAGATTAACCCACGCGTCCTGGCCAGATTAGAAAGCATATTATCCGGATAAACCTTCAAGCCGCTGACTACCTCAATAAATTTATTCAGCATATAATCAAGGGCTAAAGTAGAATCCGGGAAGATTACGCGCTCAACTGAAGAGTGGCTAATATCCCGCTCATGCCAAAGCGCTACATTTTCAAAAGCTACCTGGGCATTCGCGCGCAAAAGACGGGCTAAACCACAAATACGCTCGCAAATTACCGGATTACGTTTATGAGGCATAGCGCTTGAGCCCTTCTGGCCTTTGCCAAAAGGCTCCTCCGCCTCTAAAACTTCAGTCTTTTGCAAGTGCCTAATTTCAGTGGCGAATTTTTCTAATGAGGCGGCGATTACCGCCAAAGTGGCCATATATTGTGCGTATACATCCCTTTGTATAACTTGAGTCGCGATGTTCACCGGCTTGAGCCCCAATTTTTTACAGACATAACTCTCTACAAACGGCTCAATATTTGAATAAGTGCCTACTGCTCCGGAGAGCTTGCCTACGCAAATTTCAGTTTTGGCTTTTTTCAACCGCTCAAGGTTCCTGGAGGTTTCATCAAACCAAAGCGCGAGCTTTAAACCAAATGTGGTCGGCTCAGCGTGCACACCATGCGTGCGGCCGATACAAGCCATATCTTTATAAGTCTTAGCTTTCTTAGCTAAAACCTGCAGTAGTTTCTCTAAATCAGCGATCAATATATCGGAAGCTGATTTTAACTGAACCCCCAGTGTGGTATCTAAAATATCGGAAGAGGTCAGGCCCATATGCAAGTATTGGGCGTCTTTTCCTATATATTGGGCCACATTAGAGACAAAAGCCACAACATCATGTTGTGTCTTCTCTTCAATTTTATTAATCTGTGGGATATTAAAACGGGCTTTTTGCTTAATACGTTTTACTGCTTGTGACGGGACTATTCTTTCTTTGGCGTAAGCCTCTAAAGCGAGTATCTCTATGGCTAGCATAGTCTTAAACTTAAACTCCTCCTGCCAGATACTCTTCATTTGCGGTAGGCTGTAACGTTCAATCATCGCGAGGCTTCCTCCTGTAATTGAGAGTATAATTATACCAAAAAAATACCATTTAGCAAACAAAAAATTGGGACCGGATTTAAATAGATCCGATCCCAATTTATTATTTAACTTAAGCTTATTTACCGGCTTGGGCTTGTTTTTCTTCCAATTTATCCAATCGGGCTTTCAACCCATCAATCTCAAGTTGTTGAACCTTAATAATATCCTGCTGTTCTTGAATAGCAGCCGTCAAAATCGCCTCTATGCCGCTCGGATTATACCAATAGTAGCCTTTTTCATCCTTTGTAATCATGGATGGAAAAATGCCTTCGACCTCTTGCGCAATAAAACCATACTTTAGACCCGCATTCTTCCCAAACTGCTGATTATGAAGTTCATTCCATTCATAGGATACTGGGCGTAAAGCCAAAATTTTACTAAGAGAGTTACCTTTCAGTTCACTCCTAATATCTTTCCAACGCCGGTCCGATGTATTAGTCCAGGCAGTTCCCGTGCTCAATCCAGCAGTCCCCACAACGTTAAGTCGATACCCAGCAGCATTCATCGTGCCGATAGCAACGTTACAGAACGAGAAATAACTTGTACCATCCGTATTCAAAAGAATTGTGCTTAGACTTGATGGATTACTAAGCCAGAAACTCGGGGTATTGGCGGCATCTGTTGTTATTCTAGCAAACACAAAGCCACCTGGAGCCTTAACCCTGAAAAATTCCGTTGATGCTCCGGGACCAGAAATATCCAGTTTTGCCTGCGGTGAGTTCGTACCAATGCCAACCCTACCCTTAATCCACGCATCTCCACTAGTAGTTGGTACATCAGCATTAGTAAAAATACCATCGCTATTATTATCCCCCACACCAAGTTTATCTGTCTGAAGATAACTATAACTCCCATATGGCGAAGGATAATAAGTAGTTACGGTGATAGATTCATCGGAGGCAAAGCATAGGTTGAATAACCCAAAGATAAAGATAGTTAGAAACTTTAGCTTTTTCATAACTTGCGCCTCCTCTTATTTTCATATAAACTCCTATATTCCATTTTGGAATATAGATAAAAAGATTGTAACATATTACATCAAAGGTGTCAAGCATATGGATAAAACTATCTTTACAAAATCTCATAAAGACTTAGTTGCCCGATTAGTTAAGGCACGCAAGACAGCCAGGCTTAAGCAGGTTGACGTGGCTAAGAAATTAGGCAGGACTCAATCTTACATCTCCAAAATGGAATCCGGGCAACGCCGCATAGACACCGTACAGTTAAATGAACTGGCGGCGATCTATAAAAAGAACCTTCGCTATTTCATCGAATAATCCCTTTGTCAGAAAAGCTGAAATAACTCCCGTTTCCTATTATTATATGGTCAAGGCATTTTACAAACAGGCTCTCTCCCGCCGCAACCAGTTCCCGGGTAAACTGCTTGTCTTCTCTGCTAGGACTAGGATTGCCTGAAGGATGATTGTGGACACAGATGATGGAAGAGGCGAACTCCCGCAGCGCCTTCTGATAGACCTCCCTTATTATAGGCCTGGCCTGATTTACCGAACCCTCCTCTATTTCTACTATATCTATAATTCTATTTTGAGAGTTTAAAAGTAAAACCTTAAATACCTCTATTTTTAAGTCTTGCATCCTCGGCATGAGGATATCTATAACATCCTTGGAAGATTCTACTTTTATCCGTTTTTCCTTTATTTTTTCTTCGCTAAACCTCCTCGCTATTTCGATAGCCGCTTTTATCTGACTCACCTTCGCATCGCCTAAACCTCTTAACCCCTTACAACAACGCAAATCAGCCTGGCCAATCTCACGAAAAGAGCTAAACATGTGTAGGATTCTTCTTGCCAAATCCAGGGCGCTCTGGCCTTTTACCCCTGTCCTCAAGATAATCGCCAAGAGCTCAGAATCACTTAAAGTATGCTCCCCGTTTTTTATCAGCTTCTCTCTCGGCCTATCTTCTTTCGGCCAATTGCTTATAGCCATACCCCGCCTCCGCCTTTAATTGACGCCAGGATGAATAAAATCTAACAAAATTATTTTTATTGATATGTTGCAATCTATGCATTTTGTTTTATAATTAATGAATATAATGGAGGGGCTAAAATGCTAAGAATTTTACGTAATAAGAAAACCGCGAAAAAAGTATGGATTGTCCTGGCAATAATTATCATTCCCGCCTTTACGCTCTGGGGGTTTGGCAGCGCAAGCCGCAACCGTGAAGATAATATGCCCGCCGGCAGGATATTCGGCAGAAACGTTTCCAGTCTGGAGTTTAAAAAATCCCTCTCTGCCACAAAAACCGCTGCGATCATGCAATTCGGAGATAACTTTCCCAAGGTTGAAAAATATCTGAACCTGGAATCACAGGCCTGGGAAAGGTTGATACTTTTACATGAAGCAAAAAGGCGCAAAATAAATATAAGTGACCAGGAGATCGTTGACACCATTCAGAAAGCGCCTTATTTCCAAAGAAATTCCGTCTTTGACGATAAGACCTACGTAGAAATCCTGCGCTATGTCTTCCAGTTACAGCCGCGCACCTTTGAGGAGCAAATGCGCCAGAACCTGACCCTAGCTAAACTTTACAATCAAGTAACCGACGGCGTAAAAATAGATGACAGCCAAATACGGCAGGAATGGCTAAAAACAAATGAAGAATTAAGTATTAACTATATTGCCAGTTTATTCGCTGAATTTGCTAAGAAGATTAAACCGACTGATATAGATATCTCCGCTTATTACGATAAAAACAAAGATGCTTTCAAGGAACCTCCAAGTATCAACTTGGAATATATTCTTACTGAATCAGCTACCGAATCAAAAAAAATACCGGACTTAATAAACAAAGAATATGATTTGGATAAAATATCTAAAGAACTTAACTTAACCAAGAAAGAAACCGGGCTATTCAAACAATACGCTCCTCCCGCTGCTCTGAAGATACCGCAAGAAACTTTAAATTTAGTCTCTAGCCTAAAACAAGGAGTGCCTGCTCCAATGGTAAAAGTAGATAAAACATTCTATGTCTATGCTCTCAAGGAAATGAAACCCGGGCACATCCCGGAGTTAAAAGAAATAAAAGACAGGATTAAAGAGATTATAACAAGTGAAGAATCCGGGAAGATCGCGCAGAGTAAAATAAAAGAATGCGCTGACAAGCTAAAGAATATGCCGTTTAATCAGGTAGTCGGCGCCAACGAGTTCGGTTTTAAAACCGGGCAAACTGAATTCTTCAAATCTACCGATAAATTGGAGAACTTAGGACCTGGCAAGATTTTCTGGGATGCGGCAAAGAAACTAAAACCAAACCAGGTAAGTGATATATTTTCAGACCCTAACGGCTACTATATTATACAACTTAAAGCTGTCAAAGCTGTTGATGAGGATAAATTCGCCAAGGATAAGGCGAAAGCTGGCGAGGATATGTTATCACGGAAAAAAAGTGAGTTTTTCGGTAAGTTTGTTGAAGATATAAAGAAAAAGGCGCAATAGCAACCAATAAAACAGAGTAATAAAATGGGGTCGGATCTAAATAGATCCGACCCCATTTTATTTTATCTTTTTTAATCGCTTACTTTTATTGAATTTACCGGGCAGGAATCCGCCACTTCCTGCAAGTTGCAAGAAGCGCTGGACTGCGCCTTTACATGAGCAATGCCATCACCCTGAACTTCAAAAACTTCCGGGCATGACTGTTCACACAAACCACAACCTACACATGTAGAAGCATCAACCGTAACTTTTGACATAGCTCTCTCCTATTATTACCTTTCCAAAAGGTTTTCAAACATCTCTTCGTGCTCTACTTCTTCCGATAATATATGCGTAACCAGCTGGTACGTAACATTATCTTTGCCAAGCGTCTTCTTGGCAATTTTATTGTATACTTCAATTGCGCTTGCTTCTGCCTCGGCAACAATACGAATAATCCGGTTAATGTCAGCGGTATTCCTCGGAGGCATAAGATAAGGGGCATTTGCGCCCTTTTCCAAATCCATGGGGTTAGCCACCGGCACATCCCCTAATTTCATAATCAAATCCGCTAATTCAGTAGCGTGCTCTAACTCATCCTTGGCTATTTTCTCAAGCATCTCCTTCATATCTTCATAGGCCCGTCCGGAAACCGTCTGCGCCATATACCAATAAAGATAGAATGCCAGCCATTCATCGCAATAGGCCTTATTCAAATCCTTAACCAACTCCTTTAAGCTTAAATCTACAATTGCCCTTGCTTGCTTTCCCATGACTAGCCTCCTTGTCTACCTAAACTCCCCTCTTAGGGGACACCAACGCAATTCATTATTAGCGTTGGGTGCCTAAATCAGGTGCCTTCTTAAACTCCGGGTGCTTGAGCCTCTAATTTTAGATTATACTTCTTTATATTATTATCCGCAACATCCTGGACCTTCTTGATCTCCGTAGGATTATTGAGGAGATGTTTAAACCTTCCCTGCATCTTCAAATATTCCTCTACCGGCTTAGGAGCAATTTGCTTGCGCGCCGACAATACCCCAAACTCATACTCAAACAAAGGATAAAGCCCGGTCTCTACCGCCATCTTCGCTACTGGCAGCATCTGATTTGACTCATGGCGCCAGCCTAGAGGACAAGGCACATGCACCTGGATATATTTAGGCCCCTTGATAGAAATAGCTTTTTTAACTTTACGTGTCAAGTCCTGCGGAAATCCCGCCGAAGCTGTAGCCACATAAGGAATTCCATGCGCCGCGCAAATCTCCGGCACAGGTTTTTTCGGCCGGAGGTTACCTGAAGAAAGGCCGCCGGCAGGACTAGTGGTGGTATTTGTATCAAACGGAGTAAGGCCGCTTCTCTGTACCCCGGTATTCATATAAGCTTCATTATCATAACAAACGTACAAAATATCATGGCCGCGCTCAAGCATGCCGCTTATAGCCTGTAAACCAATGTCTCCGGTTGAGCCATCCCCGCCCTGCGCGATAACATTAGTTGTATCTTTCTTGCCTAAGTATATCAACGCCGCCTCAATACCTGAAGCAACAGCAGCGGAATTCTCAAACAAAGAGTGGATCCAGGGAACACCCCAAGCGGTTTCCGGGTATTTGGTAGAAAAAACCTCCAGGCAACCCGTACTATTGGCAATGATCGTATTTGCCCCCGATGCCTCAATGACTAAGCGCGCGGCAACTGCCTGGCCACAACCTGCGCAAGCGGTATGTCCGCATTTAAATAAAGGACTATTCTCCATATTCTTCCTTAAGTAACTCTGGTTTTAAATCCACAAAATCAAAATTAACTTCCTTAACAGTCAATCTTCTAAATACTTCATGTATAGTTTCCAATGTTATATCTCGTCCGCCCAGGCCGCCGACAAAACTGCTGATTACCTTCGGGCCTTTCTTTTTGCCGAAAAATGTCGATTTAATCTCAACCGCAATCGGCGCGTAAGCGCCTAAGGAAACCGACTTATCTAAAACCGCTACTTTCGGCACATCTTTCAAGGCTTCGTAAATACGCGCATACGGAAATGGACGATAAGAAATAATCCGCAAGAGGCCGACCTTCTTGCCTTTGGCGCGCTGCTCATCCACCACCTCTTTAATCGTGCCGCAAACCGAACCCATTGCCACAATTACCTTCTCCGCGTCTTTAACCTGATACTCCTCAACCAATAAATCCTTATAATCCCGGCCAAATACATTATTAAACTCTTTGCTTATCTCGGATAAATACCCTATAGACTCCCTCATTGTTTCCTGGATAGCAAAACGCGTTTCCATATAATAATCCGGGTCAGCCAAAAGCCCCATACTCATAGGATCAGCTGTGTCTAATTTATACAAAGGTTTATAGCTGGGCAAGAATTTATTAACTTTATCTTGCTCCGGCATATCCACTGTTTCCATGCCATGGGTTAAAATAAAACCATCCATACAAACCATTACCGGAAGCAATACACGTTTATCTTCAGCCAAACGGTAGGCGATAAGATGGAAATCCACTGCCTCCTGGTTATCTTCAGCGTAAATCTGGAACCATCCGGCATCACGCAAAGATATAGAATCCTGCTGGTCATTCCAGATATTTATAGGAGCACTTATTGCCCGGTTGGCGCAGGTCATTACAACAGGCAGGCGCATACCGGCAATATTAAAGACTACTTCCTGCATATAGAACAACCCCTGAGAACTGGTGGCGGTATAAACACGCACCCCGGTTGCCGAACCTCCTAAAACTACGCTCGCTGCGGAATGCTCGCTTTCCACGTTAACAAACTGCGATTTAAGCTCGCCACTCGATACCATCTGGGCCAAATCTTCAACTATATGCGTCTGGGGCGTTATAGGATAGGCGGAAATTACACCTGGCTGGCAGGATTTGACGATTTCCGCTATCGCATGCGACCCCTCTAAGAATTCTTTCATGATTCCTCGCTCTTTGATTCTTCGCTAATCATGGTAATATCTTTCTTCGGGCAGATATCCGCGCATAAACCGCAGCCCTTGCAGAAAGTGTAATCTACAGAGAAAGCATTCTTCTCTTTACCGCTTACGCAGCCTTCAGGGCAAATCATCAGACACATCTTGCAGGCAATGCAATTTTTATGCAGATAATGCGGGCGTAACAAAGTTCTCCAACTGCCGGTCTTATCACCCTTGCTATTTTTTGGTTTTACGGTTAACGGACCAAACATTTATTATTTTATCCCCTTTTTAACAAACTCAAAACCTTCTTGAACTGCCTTGATATTGCCTTCCTGTGCCTTGCCGCTAAAACGCTTCTTAACTACCTCAATAAGATTATCCAGCTTTAATTCTCCGGTAGCCGCGGCAAAAGCTCCGATTAAGGCGGTATTCCCCAGCGGCCGGCCGATGTTTCTTAAAGCAATCTCATTGGCCGGAACCACAAAAACACTCTGTTTGGCCTTTAATTTAGGCAGCTCCAAATCTTCTTTGCCGTTAATAATCGCTACCCCGTCCTCCTTTAATCCGGAGAAACAGTTATACCCGCGTAAAAGCGTAGGATCAACAATAATTACGTAATCTGGTTCATAAATTTGGCTGCGCAAGCGCACCGGATCAGTGTCCACGCGCACAAAGGCGTTCATCGGCGCGCCCATTCTGGCTGCCCCGAAGTTGGGGAAAGCATAGGGATACTTACCTTCGTTAAAGTAACTGAACCCCAATAGCGCTGCAGTAGTGATTGCGCCCTGACCTGCACGGGCATGAATCCTAATCTCTTTCATGATACTCCTAGAAAATAACCAACAAAAGTTTTTTTATGGTAATGGTACAGGAGGGTATAAAAATACTTCCTTACCACTGCGAAAATCCCAAAAAGCGATTTTCTTGATTATATAGCTTAAACTAAATTTGTCAAGTAAGTTATTTTAGGACCATCCCCGCACTTAACCACTTCGCAAATTCCTTCGAAATTTGCTCGCAATTGCGGGGATAAGTTCGGCCAAATAACTTATGTCGCTTACGCTCCATAAGTTATGGCCTCACTTATTTTAGAGGTTTTTACGGATAAATACAGAGGTTTTATTAAGCAGATTAAAAATATCTTCCGCTTTATTCACATCTAGGGTACCCAAACCGCAAGCCGGGCTGATCATTAACCTTGCCAATAGGAGCTCACGGTCAAGTCCCTTTTTGACCAAAATATCCAAACCGGAGCTTATTCTTTGCGACAACTCCTCCGGAGTTTGACTGACATTATAGCCCTGGGTAGGTACAATCCCCCAACAAATAATCCCGCCTTTTTTTAAAAATCTGTTCAACCCATCCGCATAAAGCACAAACCTCTCCTGAAATTCAAAAGCATCAAAATTAATGATATCAATGCCTTCGCTATCCATAAGCATGCCCCAGTCGGTATTACCGCAGCAATGTATGCCCACCAGACAATCCCGGGATTTCAAACCATCGGTCAGCTCGGAAAAAACCTCGATTACCTCATTACGATTAACCGGCGTATAGGCAGAGCCTACGCAAGTCAAATATGGCTCATCAAAGAAGATGATTATTTTCTTCCCGAATTCCTTAAAATACTCCAACTGCCAGAGCGCTTTCATACTTAAACCCTTGACCATTGCCTGCATTAACACCTTGTCATGCAGGATAGATTTTCCGTCGGAGTCATTTATTCCGGAACAAAAAGTAAACGGCCCGGTAACCTGGCATTTGATAAATTCCGTTTTTGATAAATCGAAGTCTTTGAGGCGCTGGTAAAAAGCATATAAACCTCTGGCAAAATCCGGGCTTAGCTTAAAGTAAGAGAGGTCTTGCGCGATAAACCTCTCATAAAAAACCTCTAGCTCTTTTTCTTTGTCAACAGGCGCGAAACGTAATCCCTGCGCATCAATTTTAAGTCCGGGTAAATTCTCGCTGAACTGCGCGATCATCCCCTCGCGCATATCGCGCTTGGGAAGCTGCGGCCAGAAAGGCGCGCCAGATACACAGCGCAAGATCAAATCTATCGCTTTTTGCGCGTCGGCAAAAGGCAGGCTGCCGACACCGGTTGCCAAGGCCTTCACATTCATTACACCTTCTCCCTCTTGAGCGTACCGCTAGGCCGCATCTCAACCACCTCTTCCATCTTGACTTTAAAAATTACGAATTGATCAGGTATGGCCATCTCAAAAGACTTATGCCCCTTGCCCTTAGTCACCCCTTCAATAACCCTGGCTATAGACAAATCGATCTGCTTATGCTGCAGCTCCTTGATTATCTCCTTATATTCCGCTCCAGAATCAATAATCTCCACCCTACCATTGATCTGATAACCTATAAGTGTATTACTATCAATAAAAGAAAGCGAAGCCCGCGGGTTTACCTGAAGGTTAGTAAAAGTCCTGCCGATAATATAATCTACCAGGTAAAGACAGTCATCTTTTACTTTCAATAAAAATTTAGGAGCGGCATTAGGCCTACCCTCTAAATCACAAGATGCCAAACTGATAAACTCCCTGGACTCAATAAGATCTTTTAAGGATTTATTAATCATGGCTTATCGGGAATGTTAAAATCAACGGTATCAGCCAAAATATTGGCGAATGCCGAGTTAAAATCATAAACTGAGGTAAAATCAGCAAGATAATCTTCATCGCTTTTGGATAGAAGCTTCTTCTCGATCATATTATAGACAATCTCGCCGAAATCCTGGGTTTGGCTTATTCCCCAGTGTGATAATACCTTCTGCGCCAGCGCGCCATATTGCTCAATCGCGTAATCCCGCAGGCCGAAAGCAAGCTCCCTTCCGTTAACATGAGCCTGCCTTTTAAGTTTGTTTTGCGTAAAATTCAAACCCTGCAACACAAATTCATAAGCATCCGGTTTATATCTGTTATCCCGGCCGCAGATCTCCTCAACTAAATCAAAAAATTTACTCATTATAGCTTAGGCAGGTTTAATCCTGATATGTCTTTAATTTTACTGGCTGCTATCTCCTGAGCATGCTTGAACGCCCGATCATAAGCATCACAGATGGATTTCTCAAGGACAGCCTTATCAAGTTCAGCAAGATTACCGTTAATATTGACGCTATTGATCTTCTGTGCGGCGTTCATATTAATTTTTACTATGCCGTTACTGCTTGAAACATCAAAGTTAGTTTCTTCAAGCCTACGTTTCAGCTCCTGCATCGACTTCTGCATCTCAAATACCTGTTTCATCTTATCGAACATATCCACATCTCCTAATTGTTATTGTTTATTTTAACAACAAACTCTTGTAATCCGCCGGCAGGCTATGCTCCACCGAAACTACCTTGCCTTCTTTATTGATAAATATGTAAGTAGGCACGCCATTAAGTTCATAATTTTCAGCGGCTTTGCCTTCCTGATCCAAAAGTATCTTTATGTTCAGCAGCGGATTATCTTTTAGAAACCTTTCCACTTTATAGCCTGCCTCTCCGACATCAACGGCGAAAACAGCCAACCCTTCTTTTTCCATTTGCGGGTACATTTTATTTAAAACCTTCAATTCCGCGCGGCAATAAGGGCACCAGGTAGTCCAGAAGAAAAGTATGGCCGGCTTGCCGGTAAGAGCGGAAAGATTAACCGGATTGGATTTTAAATCATTTAATATAAGACCGCTGCAAAAAGCTGTATTGGTGAAGCTTAAAACTAAAAACATGGTTACGATGAATAAAAATATTCCGGCTCTTCCTGGTTTACGCATCAGAGTCTCCTTATCGCTGTAATGATGAAAAATGCGCCGGCCAAAACAAGAACTGCAGCGCAAATTTTCTTGATGGTGAGCATCCACTTACCGCTCTTAGGTAATCCGCTAACACCAACTCCAAAAGTACCAACTAAGATAAAAATCAGCCCCATCCCATAAGAAAAGCTAAGTAACAAAAAAACTCCGTAGAGTATATTTTTCTTGGTTGCCAGATATACAAATATCGCACCAAGAATCGGGCTAAGGCAAGGCGATATCATTAATCCTGAAAAAAGGCCTAATAATAATGCCAGAAAATAATTTCCTTTCTTACGTGAAGGAAGTTTTAAATTCAGGTTAAAGTTAAAACTAAGCAAATCAAACATAGAAAGCCCGAAAATAAATATAATTACTCCGGATACAAGGTTAACCCATGGATCAGAACTGAATTTACCAAAGAAGCTGCCGGTCAATACTGCCAGGATTCCCAGGAAAGAATAAGTAAGAGCAATACCGGTGACATAAAACAAACTCAAGAATAACCCCTGGATTTTTGAATTTTCAGCATTGCCCACTACGTATCCAACGCTGATTGGAATAAGCGGATACACACAGGGAGTAAGGCTGGCCAACAAGCCCCCGAAAAAAGCAAGCAGAAAATCAAACGGGCTACCTGAGAGTTGCATCAATCCACCTTAAATATGGCTTGTCGCCGACGATTATGGGAATAGCAATAATCTCCGGGACAGTATAACTATGCAAAGATTTAACCAGCTTAATTAATTTATTCAGTTTTTCTCTCCTGGATTTAATAATTAGCAGGGTTTCTTTGGCCCTCTGGGTTTTGCCCTCCCAGAAGAATAAAGAATCAACTTTGTCTATAATATTAACACAAGCAGCGAGTTTTTGTTTAATCAGGCCCGCTGCAATCTTTTGCCCCTCTTTTTTATTGTTTGCAGTAACAAAAACAACAATATGCATATAAACTAAATCCCCTTTCGGGTAATCATACCACGGATAATTGAAGCATTCAACAAAACTCGCTCACCTTCACTGACCTAATCCTGCCCAATTGAGCACAAAGATCAAAAACCAGAGTAGGATCCTCTGTAATCATATTAACCTTATAATTACACTTCTCACCTTGCTCCTGGCACTCGCTGACTACCAGCTCGTTGCCAAACTCCGCCAAAGAACTTTTAATCATTTTTGGCGAACTGTTTTGAGTATGTAAAATAAACTCTAGCGTATATTTAGTGATCATCTGAGCATTATTACCGAAATCATCCTTCCGGATCCCTGGGCCTCTTTACGGAAAGAAAAGAAATCCTTATTATCTGAGGAAGTGCACAACTTGGGGTCAAATATATTCTCTTCTTTAACGCCGCAACTAACCAACTGTTTCATGTTTATTAAAGCAATATCCATATAAACGCTGCCGCCTCTATTAACCAAACCAAATGGAAAATTACTTTTAAAATCATTCTCCATCTTGCAGCAGCAGGATCGGATTGACGGGCCGAAACCGATCAAAAGCTCATCCGGCTTACTGCCAAATTTATCCTGCATAAACTTTACCCCTTGGCCGCAGATATTCTTCTCGGTACCGCGCCATCCGGCATGAAAAACGCCAACCGCAGGCTTTGCGGAATCATAAACAAAAACCGACAGACAATCCGCTGTTAATATAGCGATAGGAAGATTTCTCTCATCTGTCAGGAAACCATCCGCATCACTGATAGAACTGTCATAATTTAAAGCTCCGCTGCACTTATCGGCTCCTGTGACATAAACCACATTCGTGCCATGAACCTGCTTGGCGCAGATCAAAGAACGATAATCAATATCTATGGCAGAAAGAAAATTCTTCCGGTTATCAAGGGCTCCCCGAGTTTCTCCATAGCATAGAGACATATTCCCGTCATCGCGGCTGCTAAAGGCGGCAACAACATCTTTAAAGCCGAATTTTTCCAGCGGGTTATTAATCTTCATCTATCTCTACCAGTTTATCGCGCGATTTCTCGCCAGATTTAATTCTTATCTGGTATTTCTTTATTTTTAAATGGCTGCTTAACAAATCAATAAGCTGTTTATTGGCTGCGCCTTCACAGGCGGGCTTAGTAAGATAAACCTTAAACTTATTGCCTTGCCGCTCAACGTGATTACGGCTGGCGCGGGGGCTGACGCGGACATCAAAAATCATCGATTAATTATTTATTTGCTATCTGCTTGGTATCCCGGATATCCGAAAGGCGCTGGTTAACTTTATCTAAACGCTTTTCGGCATCCGTATACTTGGTATTGGCATTAAGCAGGTGGCTGCCCAGGATATCAAAATCTTCCTTAAACTTATCCGTTTCTATAGAAAGAGCGCCTAAGCTTTTTAAAATCATCTTGGCGTTCTCTTCTACTTTTAACCCGCGCAGCCCCATACAAATTACCTGCAGATAGGCATAAAAAGTATTTGGCGAAACCGGGATCACTTTCTTTAACATACTATAAGAAAAGATATCTTCTTTTATAATTACTTCATAATAAACATTCTCCGCAGGGATATACATCAGGGCAAAATCATAAGTATTCTCCGCCGGCAGTATGTATTTTGCGGCGACTTCATTAATACGGTTCTTTACATCCTGGATGAATTTCTTACGTAAAACTTCTTTTGCCTGCTCATCCGGAGCATCCTGCATCTTCTGAAAATTCTCTAAACTAAATTTGGCGTCAACCGGAACCAGCCTCTCCCCGAGGCAGATTACCGCATCTACCGCATCCATACTTTTAAAACGGTATTGCGTCTGATAATGCTCTTTTGGTAAAACCTGGGAAAGTAAATTTTCCAGCAAGGTTTCCCCCATTGCCCCGCGGAACTTCGGAGCGCGCAGGAGCTCCTGGAGGCTTGAGATATCCTTGCTTATAGCGATAATCTGTTTATTGGTCTCCTCCAGTTTTCCTAACTGCTCCTTTACGCTGCCAAAAGCGGAAGTCGCGCTGCCTAAGTTCTGGCCGATGATTTTATTGGCTTCCTGAATAGACTGGTTCATCTGGTTCAGGCGCTCATTGACTTGAGAGGATATTTTTAAAACGACAGAGACAATAAACGCGGCTAATATTAAAAATAGTATTGCGATTAAAATAAGCATAGGTTTATTATACCATTGGCAGCTTGATGATTAAAGCAAATAATCTTGCTTTATCCTTTTGACGGAGCGGAAGATATTCTTTTTTATGTCCGGAGAGATTTTTTCTAAATCCTTGATGATATTCTCAACCTTGGTACGTTTTGAAGTTATGGAGTTCGGGCATACGCATTTGTGATGCGGAAAATCAAGGCCTTTGGCAAACTTACGGATTAAATCCTCCTCTACATAAGCCAACGGACGGATAATCGTAATTTTGCCCTTAAACAACTCCTGTTTCGGACACATAGCAGAGATCTCCCCCTGGAAGAACAGATTCAGTAAAACCGTCTCTACGATATCATCCATATGATGCCCCAGGGCTACTTTAGTACAGCCTAAACGCACAGCGGTTTCAAACAGCGCTTTTCTTCTGTTCCAGGAGCACCAGAAACAAGTGATATCTTTCCGGGTTTTACCTTTTAAAATATCAATCTTCTCGATATGATAATCAACACCCATCTTTTTAAAATATTCCGCTAAAATCTTGGGATGTTGACAGGGATACCCCATATCCACATGCACCGCCAATAAATCATATTTTATCGGCACAAATTTCTTGCGGTCATTCAATACCTGTAACATAGTAAGGCTATCCTTGCCGCCGGAAACCGCGACAAGGATTTTATCGCCGTCAACGATCATTTCATAGTCCATGATCGCCTTACCCATGCTCTTAGAAATATAATATTCCGTTCCCTGCAACGTTCCCATTAAACTTTCATCCTCTTAATTAGCGGGTTTTGCCGAGGCTTGTTCTCGCATCACCGCTTGCTCGCCCCAGCGTGGCTCGCTGCGCTTCGGAAAAATTTTCGCTCTGCCTATACATTTATTACGGGCAACCGTGCCCGCTCAAATTTTGAGATGCTGCTCGAACCAAGCCTCGACACCCGCTATATCAGTAGATTCTCAACTAATGGAACCATGAGATTTACGGCTTTTGCTGAAGGCACAATTAGAAAATTTTCGTGCCGAAGTAAAAGCCGTAAATCAACCCCTACCAGAATCAATAACCATCTTACGAATTTGCTTATTTAATGAATGCTTAAGCATCTGCTCAATACTGATCGGAAGCCGCAGGGACCAGTTCTCCGGGCTGATTGTCCCCGGAGTATTTATGCGGTACCGGTAGGAATCACCCTTAAGCACCTCTGATGCCCCCAGTAAATCTATTATTGAATTAATGCAAAATACCGCCCGGGAGTTTAAAGTAAATTGGGTAATCCTTTTTAAAAGCTCATCACCCGCCTCTTCGGTGACCGCTCCCGGGCAAGCCAACAACTTCCAAAGCTTCTCCTTCTCTCCGTAACTATTTTCATAAAGCTCAATAAAATCACCTATCTCTTCTTTTCTCTTGCCTAATATCAAAACAAGTTTGTCTATACTATCGATTTCTTTTTTCCAGCGCAAGCGCCCGTGGGATGAAAGACTAGAATCAAAAAGTTCAAGCTTTACCCGTAAGAAATCTATCTGCCTATCTTTGCATTTCCTTACAAACAAACCTTCATCTACCGTGCCTGCCTCATATTGCCACCAAGCCTTCCAATTGGTAGTGTCATGAGTAGAAAGCATGGCTACGCCAAGTTGGCGATACCCAGATGGAAGAAGAAAATCATGTTTCACATTCCAATCCTTTACCCAGCGCTGCACGTCATTTCCGGGAATGCCGAATTCCAACAAAGCTTCAGTGCAGCACTTAGGGATTACCCCTAAATCCTCGGCGCAAAGCAGCATCTTTGTATTTTTCACCAAGACACTTAAAATATTACGTCCATGCTCTGCCCAAAGGTTCTCATCAAGCGGGTCAAAAACACCGTTTAAGCCCTGATTTTCCTGGGTATCATTATAAGGAATACTCCAGATACGGAAAAGCCCAACTACATGGTCAACGCGTAAAATATTATAAAACTTCTCGGCATATCTTAACTTTTCTTTTATATAAAGATAACCGTCTTTGGCGATATTTTCCCAGTTATACGTCGGCATACCCCAACGTTGGCCCTTTGCGCAATACATATCCGGCGGAGCCCCAGATGCAAAATCCAGTTTAAAGAACTCCAGATGTGACCAAACATCCGCGCTATCCCGGGAAACCAAAACCGGCAGGTCTCCTTTTAAAAATATCCCATTCTTAAATGCATAATCCTGCGCAGATTTAAACTGTTTGGAAATAATCCATTGCAGCCACATCTCAAAAGTTACCTTTTCGACATTCTCCTGCCAAAACTCCTGCAATGCCTCTTTGTTACGATGTTTAAACTTATCCTCCCACTCATACCAGGGTTTACCCTGGTAGAAATCCTTCAATACTTTAAAAAGCGCGAAATCCAGCAGCCAATACGCGTTTTCCCTCTGAAAATCCTCAAAAGCAAGCTCTTCGCTTAAATCCTGGCAGAGATAAACATCCCAAAGCAACTTTAGTTTTTCTTTTTTTACCGCGTAATCAACATAAAAGCTATCGTTAGAAAGAGGAGTAAATCGTTCATCTTTAAGGGAATTAAAATCCTTTAAACAAATATAGGCCGGCTCAAGCGCAAAAGAACTTAAGGCGTCATAAGGACAAAACAAAGGCCCGACCTCATTCATGGGTAGAAGCTGGATTATGGAGTTTGCGGTTAATCTTGCCCAATCAATTATACGCTTTAAATCACCCAAATCACCGATACCAAAGCTATCCCTGGAATAAACAGTAAACAGAGGAATTAAAACTCCCGCACGCTTTTTTAAACCGATATTCTTCCAGCTGTCTTTGGATATGGTATTGGAAAGAGATAAATCGAGATTGGGTCCCGGCATATTTAAATTATTTAATCGGTAGGATTAACTGAATTATTTTATCCGCCCAAAACAAAGATACCAGCGCTGCAAACGAAAGAAACGGCCCGTATGGTATAGTGTGATCATTCTTTTTAATCAGGGTTATAATACTGACTACGATACCTAAAAATGGAGCTAAAAAGAATGTAAGTACGGCCCTGTGCCAACCCATAAACGCTCCAATCATGGCTAAGAGCTTTACATCACCGCCGCCCATAGATTCAGTTTCTCCGTTAATCGCCGGTTTCTTTAACCATTTAAAATAAACTAAATCAAATATTATGCCGGTCAAATAAATTATCCCGCCGCCCACAATGATACCTATTAAAGAACGAAGCATGGGGGTAAAGGTATACCTGAAGGGGCTGAAAGAGAAACCTTTGATTGAAACCATAATGAAACCTATAATCATACCCCCAACCGAAACCTCATCGGGAATAATGCGGTGCTGTATATCCACAAAGGTAGCGATAATTAAACCCCAGAGCATTACCATATATAAAAAGAAACCGTAACTTAGGCCAAAACGCATAAAAAGCGCAAGCGTAAGGAACGCGGTCAATAACTCGACCAGGGGATAGCGTAAAGAGATCTTTTCTTTGCAAAAACGGCACCTACCTTTGAGCAGAATATAGCTTATAAAAGGTATATTGTCATAACCGGGTATGCGTTTCTGGCATTTCGGACAATGCGAGCGCGGCCAAACTATGGATTCACTTTTAGGCATACGATGAATACATACGTTTAAAAAACTTCCTACGATAGAGCCAAAAATAAAAACGCATATTTTCGCAATCATAATTTCTTTACTCCTTTTTCTAGCGCTGCCTGCATGATTTTAACCGGCGCTTTTTTACCGGTAAAATGTTCAAAAGAAAGTGCCCCTTGATATAAAAGCATCCCTAACCCATTAGAGAAACGCGCGCCTCTTTGCCTAGCTTGGCTGATAAGCCTGGTTTCCACCGGATTATAAATTAAATCATAAACAAAAATATTTTTATGTATTTGCTTGTCTTCAATTAAACAGGGATCATCCGCATGCATGCCCACAGGCGAGGCGTTAACCAGTAAATCTTTATCCTGTAAATTAAGTTCATCTATCCTGGCCACGGCTGAGAATTTAGTCTGGTCAAATGCATCTTTAAACTGACGAGACAAGTTTAAGCTTTTATAAACATCTATATCATAAATACAGACTTCTTCTACTTTACTATTGCCCAAAGCAAAACATACAGCCCTGGCCGCCCCCCCTGCTCCGATAATCGCGGTTTTTTTAGGATTAACTTTTAATTCTTTCAAGTGCCGGCTAAAACCTGCGAAATCAGTATTAAAACCTTTAAGTTTTCCATCCTTAGTAACTACAACAGTATTAACCGCGCCAATTTCACGTACCCCAAAAGATTTAGTATTCACATAAGGCAGTACTTTTTCCTTGTAAGGAATAGTAACGTTGAAACCAAGTATATTATTCTTTTTTAAATTGCCTAAGAAATCTTCCAACTGCTCAGCTTGCAACTCGAATAATTTATATCTGGCTTTTATCTTGAGCGCCTTAAGCGCGGCATTGTGCATGCAGGGAGAGAGACTGTGCTTGACAGGAAAACCTATTAAACCGTAGAGCTTAGGCTTTAGGGTCATTTAATTTTCAGCTTATTTGCGGCGTCGATGTATGCCCTGACCGCCGCTTCTATAATATCCGTACTTGCTCCGCGACCGCCGATCACAGAACCTTTTACTTTCAGCTTGAGATTAACCTGCCCCAGGGCGTCTTTACCGGAGGTAACCGCCTCAAGATGAAAATCCTCCAGTTTAGCTTTATATCCGGTAATTTTATCAATGGCCTTAAAACAGGCATCTACTGGGCCGTCACCCGAAGAAATTCCGCACAAATTCTTGCCCGTTTTAATCAATACTACTTTGGCCATGGGCTTAATCTTGGTCCCGGAATTGATTTCAAAACTATGCAGAATCCAAACAGGCCTGGATACCCTGATTTCGTCCTCTACAATAATTCTCAAATCATCATCAAAGATATCTTTCTTTTTATCCGCAACTTCTTTAAAGCGGCCGAATGCCTTTTCCAGCTGCTTCTCATCAAGATGAAAACCGAGCGTCTTTAACCTGTCCCTAAAGGCATGCCTGCCGGAGTGTTTACCGAGGATCAACTGGCTGTCGGCGATGCCGACGTCGTGCGGGTCCATAATTTCATAGGTGATGCGCTTTTTCAAAACCGCATCCTGATGGATCCCGGACTCATGAGCAAAGGCGTTGCTTCCCACAATTGCCTTATTCGGAGGCACCGCAAAATCAGTCAGTTTGCTCACCAGCCGCGATGTGCGGTATATTTCCCTAGTATCTATATTATTATAGAAATTGCCAAAAACATCCTTGCGCGTTTTCATCGCCATAACTATCTCCTCAAGCGAAGCGTTTCCCGCGCGTTCTCCGATTCCGTTAATTGTACAATGCACCTGACGGGCCCCTGCCAAAACCGCGGACAAGGAATTAGCCGTAGCCAAACCCAAATCATTGTGGCAATGGGTAGCGATAACCGCTTTATTAATATTGGGCACGTTATTTATAATGTCTTTGGTCAGAGAATAGATCTCCTGGGGATAACTATATCCGACGGTATCGGGAATATTGATGGTCCTGGCCCCTTCGTTAATCGCCATCTCAATCATATGAAACAAGAAATCTCTCTCTGTACGGGTGGCATCTTCCGGAGAAAACTCAATGTCAGAACAAAATTTCTTTGCCTGTCTGATAGAATCCCTGGCAATATCGGCTATTTCATCTTCGGCTTTTTTGAATTTATACTTCAAATGTATTTTAGAAGTTGCCAGAAAAAGATGGATCCGTGGATGTTTGGCTTTCTTTAAAGACTCACCCGCCCGCTCGATATCCTTATAAATACAGCGGGCAAGAGCGCAAATAGCCCCTTTTTTGATCAATCTGGCGATCGCGCTTACTGCCGCAAAATCATCCGGAGAAGCGACCGGAAAACCTGCCTCAATAATATCAACTCCGAGTTTCTCAAGCTGGGTAGCCACTTCCATTTTCTGAAAGCTGGTCAATGCAGCTCCCGGAGCCTGCTCCCCATCCCTTAAAGTTGTATCAAATATAATTATCTTTTCCACACCACACCTCTATTAAGTTTACAAACTGCAAGTCTAAAATTTCGCGGATCCTGTCTTGGGTATTTTCTTGCGCGCACGCGCTGCGAAAACACCCAAGACACCCGCGAAATGCAATAGAGCAGACTGTAAACTTATTTCTTCATCCAGGGCATCATCTCTCTTAACTGCTTGCCCACCTTCTCAATCAAATGATCATCCCCTGCTTTAATCAGGCTGTCAAAATTCTTCCGGCCGGTCTCATTCTCCTTAATCCACTCCCTGGCGAATTTCCCGGATTTAATTTCTTTAAGTATCTTCTGCATTTCTTTACGCGTTTTTTGCGTAATAATTCTCGGGCCGCGGGTTAAATCACCGTAACAAGCAGTATTTGATACTCCCCGGCGCATTCCGGAAATGCCGCGCTCCTGAATAAGATCAGTAATCAACTTTAACTCATGCAATACTTCAAAATAAGCGATCTCCGGCTGATAACCGGCGTCAATTAATGTATCAAAACCGGCTTTAATCAACTCGCTTACTCCCCCACAAAGCACTGCCTGTTCGCCAAAAAGATCAGTCTCTGTCTCTTCATCAAAAGTTGTCTCAATGACACCTGCTGTAGTGGCTTTAAGCCCTTTAGCGTAAGCTAGCGCTAAATCCTTGGCCTGGCCTGAAGCATCCTGATAAATCGCAATCAATGAAGGCACACCCTTACCCTCTTCATACATTTTCCTCACCAACGCTCCCGGGCCTTTTGGGGCAACCATGAAAACATCCACATTCTTCGGAGGCTTGATCTGTTTAAAGCGGATATTAAACCCATGAGAGAAACAAAGCGCTTTGCCCTTTTTTAAATTCGGCTTGATTGATTCTTTATAAACCTTAGCCTGCACATGATCCTGGGTAAGTATCTGGATGATATCGGCGGCCTTTGCCGCTTCAGATGCGCCAACCGGAGTAAACCCGTCTTTCTTTGCCTGTTCAAAATTAGGGGTGCCTTCCATCTCCGAAACAACCACCCTTACCCCTGAATCACGCAGGCATAAAGACTGTCCCCTCCCCTGTATACCATAACCAATGATGGCGACCGTCTTATCCTTCAATAAATTTAAATCCGCGTCCTTGTCATAATAAATCTTTGCCATTAATCCTCCTATTTAATTACTAATTGCCAACTTTCCTGTCCTGACTAACTCCTTAACCCCGAATTTATCTAACTCTGCCAAAAGCGCTTTTATCTGATCCTGATCACCCACTGCCTCAATAATCGCGATATCATCCTTATGATGAATAATCTTACCCACAAATTTTCCAAAAATAGCCTCAAGCTTAGCCTTATCCTTGGTTGCATAATTTACCTTTGCCAAGACCAGCTCGCGGTCGATATGCTCTTTATTGGTAAAATCCGTTACCGTAATCACATCAATCAGCTTATTCAGTTGTTTATTAATCTGTTCCAGCACCTTCTCATCTTTGGCTTCAACCACAATAGTCATGTAAGAAACCTCGGGGTCCAGGGTTTGGCTTACTGCCAAAGAAGCGATGTTGTATCCCCGGGCGCTAAAAAGCCCGGCAATACGCGCCAGTACACCAAATTTATTCTCAACTAATACCGAGATTGTATGTTTCATTATGCCAAACCTCCGAGAATATTGTTAATCGCTTCCCCCGCAGGTACCATTGGATAAACATTCTCCTCTTCCTCAACATGAAAATCAATAAAAACCGTATTATCTGTTGCAATCGCGCGCTGGAGAGCAGGCTTAACCTCCTCCTTCTTGGTAACGCGTATACCTACGGCCCCGTAACTTTCCGCGAGCTTTACAAAATCCGGGCTGGTAATCGGAGTATAAGAATAGCGACGCTTGTAAAAAAGCTCCTGCCACTGCCGCACCATGCCAAGATAACCGTTATTAAGTATGGCCACCTTCACATTAATCTTATTCTCCACGCAAGTAGCAAGCTCCTGGATATTCATCTGTATGGAACCGTCTCCGGCGACATCAAAAACTATTTTTTCCGGCCTACCCAGTTTAGCGCCAATGGCTGCCGGGAAACCAAAACCCATGGTACCCAAACCCCCTGAAGAAATAAATGTCCGGGGAAGAGCATAATTATACCATTGCGCTGCCCACATCTGATGCTGTCCCACCTCAGTACAAATAATCGCTTCGCCGTTAGTAACCTCATCTATCTGCTGGATAACATACTGAGGCAGAATTTTGTTTTTATCCTTATACCCCATGGGGTATTTCTTCTTTAAGGCTTCCACATGCTTAAGCCAATCTTCTATATCAGGTTTATGCTTGATCTCACCGATTAGCTCCGCAATCACCTGTTTGGCATCTCCCACAATAGGAATATGCACCTTTACATTCTTGCTAATCGACGAAGGATCAATATCGATATGAATAACTTTGGCATTAGGGGCAAACAAATCAAGCCTGCCGGTAACGCGATCGTCAAACCGTGCGCCTAAGGTAATTATAAGGTCGGCATCCATAATACTGTGATTAGCGTAGGCAGTACCATGCATACCAAGCATACCTAAAGATTGTTTATGCAAAGAAGGGAATCCTCCTATACCCATTAATGTCCAGGTTACAGGAGCCTCGATTTTTTCCGCTAATTCCAGTAATTCAGCTGACGCCCCCGAAGTAATAATACCTCCACCTATATATAATATGGGCTTCTTGGATTCCATGATCAGCTTTGCCGCACGCTTGATCTGCCCGGGATGCCCGGTATACTTTGGATTGTAACTTCTAAGTTTAACCTCTTGCGGCCAGATAAACTCTGTTTGAGCAACCTGCACATCTTTAGGTAAATCAATAAGCACCGGTCCGGGACGGCCGCTTGAGGCAATATAAAAAGCTTCACGCACAATGCGGGCCAAATCCTTAACATCTTTAACCAAATAGTTATGTTTAGTAATTGGGCGGGTAATCCCGGTGATATCCGCTTCCTGAAACGCGTCATTGCCGATTAACGGAGTAGGAACCTGACCGGTAATAGCAACCATAGGTATGGAATCCATAAACGCATTGGCAATACCAGTGACCAGGTTGGTAGCGCCTGGGCCGCTGGTAGCAAGACAAACCCCTACTTTTCCCGTGACCCTGGCATAGCCGTCGGCGGCGTGCGCTGCCCCCTGTTCATGGCGCGTAAGTATAAATTTAAACCCGTCAAAATTATAAAGCGCGTCAAAAGTAGGCAGAATTTGCCCTCCGGGATATCCAAAAACCACCTCCACCCCTTCAAGCTTTAAACACTCCAAAAGTATTTGCGAACCCGTCATCTTCATGTGTTTATTTTAACACCGCCCCTTTGTCCGCCGATGTCACCATTCTTGAATAACGGGACAGGTATCCGGTCTTAATCTTTGGATCAACAAGTTTCCAATTTTTAAACCTTTTCTCAATCTCGACTGAACTTAAATTGACTTCAATCTTGCGATTTGGTATATCAATATTTATTGTATCACCATCTTTTATAATTGCAATCGGACCGCCCGCGGAAGCCTCCGGAGAAATATGGCCGATGCAAGGCCCTTTAGTCCCTCCGGAAAAACGTCCGTCAGTAATCAAGGCCACAGAGTCGCTTAAACCCAATCCCACAATGGCAGCGGTAGGCGCAAGCATCTCGCGCATTCCCGGCCCGCCGGAAGGGCCTTCATAACGGATAACCACACAATCGCCTTTCTTGATTTTATTGCCCATGATCGCCTGCATTGCCTCTTCTTCGCGATTAAATACCCGGGCGCGTCCGGTAAATTTCATCATCGTTTCACTTACCCCGGACTGTTTTACCACCGCGCCATTTGGAGCGATATTCCCATACAGAATCGCAATCCCGCCCTGTTTATGATACACTTTATTTAAAGGACGAATTACATCTTCATCAAAAATAACCGCCTTATCGGCAATTTCAAATGTTTTCTCACCGCTCACATTTAAAATATTATTTAATTTAGATTTTAATCTCTTTAATACCGCAGGAATCCCGCCGGCATACTCTAAATCCTCCATAAAATGTTCACCTGCCGGTTCAATATTGGTAATATGCGGAACACTTTTGCTGATTTTATCAAAAGTCTTAAGGTCTAAATTTATCCCTGCTTCATGGGCAATCGCCATAAGATGTAAAACCGTATTACTTGATCCGCCTAAAGCCATATCCACAACAATAGCGTTTTCCAGTGATTCTTGGGTAATGATATCGCGCGGCTTAATATCTTTTCTAACTAATTCCACGATCCGCTCACCGGTTGCCTCAGCAATACGGCGCTTCTTGGCAGAAGCAGCCAGAGCTGTGCCGCAACCGGGAATAGACATACCCATCGTCTCTGTAAGACAAGCCATAGTGTTTGCCGTATATAATCCCTGGCATGACCCCTGCCCGGGACAGGCCTCCATCTCTATACAAGCTAACTCTTCCGGTGAAATATCACCTTTTTTAGCCCTGCCCATACCTTCATATGTATCATGCACAAAAGCTAGCTTACGCTTATTAAAACGGCCGGAGATCATCGGCCCGGCAGTAATGACTATCGCCGGTATATTTAACCGCGCTGCTCCCATAAGCATACCCGGAGTAATTTTATCGCAGTTAGTAAGACAAACAATCCCGTCCAACTGGTGGGCATTACATACCGTTTCGATCATATCAGCCACGAGCTCCCTTAAAGCCAAAGGATAGCACATACCCAGGTGGCCCATGGCGATTCCGTCGCAAATTCCCGGAACCCCGAATAAAAATGGCACACCGCCGCCATAACAAACTCCGCGCTCAATAAACCTTTCCAGGTCGCGCATACCGATATGGCCGGGAATAAGATCAGTAAAAGATGTGGCTACTCCGATAAACGGACGTTTTAAATCATTACGCGATAGTCCCGTAGCGTGTAATAAAGCGCGATGAGGCACTCTTTCCAAACCTTTCTTTATCTGATCAGATCTCATTTAACACCCCCTACATTCTATCTACTATATGCTAACTACTGATTTAGTCGGCGCCTTCTCCGTCATGCACTACACCTGCGGCATCATGATGCTTGCGCACGATCACTCTCTTTAAAGTCACATATTTATCAACCAGAGTGGCGTTATTTACAGCATTCAACTGTTTAAAAAGAAAATCAAACTTGTTTTCAATCTCCTGCGCAATTGCGTCGCGGGTGGCTTGAGGAAGAGACATGATCTCTTTTTTAAAAGGACCCAATGCTTTTTTTCTCGTCTTATAGAAAAACTGCTCCTCGGTCTCCCCGCTCTTGGCTTCATTGGCAGCGTTAACCTTAAGCCAATCGTAAATATTTTTCTTTAAATCCGTAGGGAAATGCTTGGAATCAAAAATCATATTTTGAAACTGGGTAGCCAGATGCACTTCGCAAGTCTCACACTCCGCAAATTTATGGAATGCCTCTTCAGGCAAGGTTGAAGCGCCATGCTGAACTGCTCCGCCTAAACCAAACTCTTTGCGCGCCAGCGCCGAAAGGTTCTTTAATGTTTCAAAGTCTAACTTAACCTGGGCGATAGAACCATCGGGCAAGACTACCCCGCCATGCGAAGTGCCGGTCTGTATAGAAATTTTGCTGATACCGATAAGCCCTTTACGCAAGCGCTGTTTAAACCCTTCCATAAACGCGCGCAGGTCTTCCGGGGTGGAGTTTTGATGCCCTACTTCGCCAATCTCGCCGCCCACCGAAACCGTTATTCCTTTTGGCTCAATGCGGCGGATAAACTGCGTGAGCTTAGCGCATACTTCATAGTTAGAGAATTGCTGATCTTTTACCTTTGGCTTGCTCAAATCAACCAAAGTTGAAGAATCAATATCAATATTGTAAAAACCCGCACCAACTGCCTCAGTGATTAAAGCCTGAAGCGCAGCGATCTCTTTATCCGCGTTCTCCTGGTATTTCTTTAAATTCGCCTGGAAATGATCCCCTTGTATAAACACCGGGCCGCTATAATTTTCCTTAATCGCCGCAGCTAAGATTACCGCGGAGTATTCAACCGGCGGCTGGGCAGTATAACCCATTTCAGATTTGGCAATCTCGAATAGGAATGCTTTGGCATTATTCTTTTTGCCCACCCTAAAAATTGCCCTGGCCAGATCATAAGTTAAACTGCGTAAATTTATCGCCGGCACAGTGGAACCGGTAAATTCTTCCCTGCCGCGGGCCATATAGTAATCATGAATACTGGACGGATAAATGCCTTTTTTATAAGCGATATCCCAGATTTTTTTGGCTAGCTTCTTTTTCGATGCAGCATCCTCGGTCAAAACTAAATCCATTACAATTTTATCAATCTCAAGCGGCTTCCTTCCCATGTTACTTAATCCTCCTTTAATAAATACTTGTGCGTTTTTACTGACTCAAGTCAAAGTCCTGATCAGGTTGTACAAATTATCAATCTTGAATTCTTTCTTCCTTATTGTAACTTCAAAATCAACTTCTGCGATCTTCCCATCCGCCAGGCCTACGGCAATATCGGTTTTACCTACAAGCAAACAATCAACCGCGCTCTTGCCAAGATTTAAAGCCAGAGCCCGGCTTACGGCAGTTGGCCGGCCGCCTCTTTGCACATGCCCCAAAACTACCGCCCGCGTCTCAAGACTGGTGATCTCGGTAATTTTATTAGCTATATCCTCTGCCTTGCCTGCGCCTTCGGCAACCACAATAATCCAGCTCATCTTCCCCACCAGGTTACCATGGACAATATCATGGCAGATTGTATCAAGATCGAGTTCTTTCTCCGGGATAATCACATCTTCGCACCCGCCAGCAAGGGCAACGGTAAGAGCGATAAAACCGGATTCCCTACCCATCACCTCAACCACAAAAATCCTCTCCATGCTGGTGGCGGTATCACGGATCTTGTCAATTGCGTCAAGGGCGGTATTAATTGCCGTATCCGTACCGATAGTATAATCGATGCCGTTGACATCATTATCAATGGAAGCAGGTATACCTACAATCGGTACTTTATATTTCTTATAAAATTCATGCCCGGCGGAAAAAGAACCATTCCCGCCGATAATCACTAGCCCATCAATACCATATTTCTTAATCGTCGCGTACGCACGCTCCTGGCCTTCTTCGCTCCTGAACTCCATGCAGCGGGCGGTCTTTAAAATAGTACCACCCTGGTTAATAATCCCCGAAACAGAACGGTGATCTAAAACTTTCAGCTCCTCGTTGATTAAACCCCACCAGCCGCGGAAAACCCCCATTACTTCTAATTTCCGGTTGATCCCGTAGCGCACAACAGAGCGGATTGCCGGATTCATTCCCGGAGCATCCCCGCCGGTGGTTAAGACTGCGATTCTTTTTATCAAGTCCCCATCTCCCAGCTAGCCAGATATTTCTTCTGTTCCGCGGTAAGTACATCTATTTTAATCCCCATAGACTTAAGTTTAAGCCTGGCGATATTCTTATCAATATCTTCCGGAACCGTATAAACCTGCTTCTTTAGCTTGCGGTAATTCTTGGCCATATATTCGGCGGAAAATGCCTGGTTAGCAAAAGACATATCCATAACACTTGCCGGGTGGCCCTCAGCCGCGGCCAAATTTATCAAACGGCCTTCTCCTAATATATAAATCTTGCGGTTATTCTTTAAGGTGTACTCGTCGATAAAATCACGGGTTGCCCTTTTAGACTTAGATATACTTGCCAAACCCGGAATGTCAATTTCAACATTAAAATGCCCGGAGTTAGCCACAATCGCGCCGTCTTTCATCAAAGCAAAATGTTCTTTACGGATTACATTAATATCGCCGGTGACCGTAACAAAAATATCGCCTATTTTAGCGGCTTCTTTAATCGGCATAACCCTGAATCCATCCATAGTTGCCTCAAGCGCCCGCAAAGGGTCAACCTCAATAACGATTACATTGGCGCCCATGCCTTTTGCGCGCATGGATGTGCCTTTTCCACACCAACCGTATCCGCAAACTACAAAGTTTGCTCCGGCAATTAACTTATTCGTTGAACGGATAACCCCGTCAAGGGTTGACTGGCCCGTGCCGTAACGATTATCAAAAAGATGCTTGGTTAAAGCATCATTAACCGCGATAATCGGATAGCGCAATTTTCCTTCAAGCGCCAGGGCACGCAGGCGGATCACTCCGGTAGTAGTCTCTTCTGTACCTCCGATAATATTGGCATGCTCCTTAGCCGGCCGCTGGTGAATAGTACTTACCAGGTCCGCGCCGTCATCCATAGTAATATCCGGTTTAATTGCTAATGCGGATTTTATATGGCTATAATAAGTTTTGGTATCCTCGCCTTTAATCGCAAAAACACTCATCTTTAAATCTCTTACCAGAGCAGCTGCTACATCATCCTGAGTAGAAAGCGGATTGGATGCACATATATATACCTCTGCGCCTCCTGATTTTAAAACATCCGCTAGCACTGCCGTCTCGGTAGTAACATGCAGACAACAGGCCACCTTTAAACCTTGCAAAGGTTTTTCTTTGGAAAATCTTTGCTTAATCAAGCTAAGCACAGGCATATTCTTGCTTGCCCATTCAATTCTTAAAGCCCCTTTTTTAGCCAATTTTATATCTTTAATATCATACTTCATTACAATATCCTCTCTTGCCCACGTGGGCACACCCGCGCAATCGCCGCAGAAAGCGGCGCACCCGCCAATCCTTTATGGCGGAGTGCCTGACGCGGTATACCTTGTTATAATCGGCTGGCCTGCTTCTTTAAGGCTGCCACCTTATCCGTCTTCTCCCAGGTAAACTCCGGATCCGGCCTGCCAAAATGCCCGTAACTGGCAGTCTTTCTATATATGGGCCGGCGTAAATTCAATGATTCAATAATACCCTTAGGGGTTAGTTTAAAGTTCTGGCGCACCAATTTGACCAGTGCTTCTTCTGACAAAGCTGAAGTCCCCTCTGTTTTTACCATAACCGATAAGGGCTCTGCATGGCCGATGACATAAGCCAGTTGGATAAGACATTTTTCCGCCAGACCAGCTGCCACAATATTCTTGGCAATATAACGGCACATATACGCCGCGGAACGGTCAACTTTAGTAGGATCTTTGCCGGAAAATGCTCCGCCGCCGTGGGCAACTGCGCCGCCGTAAGTATCCACGATTATCTTTCTACCGGTCATCCCGGTATCAGACTGCGGTCCGCCGATTACAAATTTGCCTGTTTGGTTAACAAAATACTTGGTATCTTTATCCACCCAACCTTTAAGAATCGGCCCGGCTACCTCCCGGATAATTTCCTGGCGCGCTTTTTCAGTAATACGCATCCCACTTTTATCCAAGATAGCATCGGTGTGCTGGGAAGCCAATACTACTGAATCCACGCGTACCGGCTTATCATTATCATATTCCACGGTCACCTGGGTCTTGCCATCCGGTCCAAGGTATTTTAAGATCTTATTTTTACGCACCTCTGTCAGGCGCATAGAAAGCTTCTGCGCCAACATTAAAGCTAGCGGCATCAGCTCCTTGGTCTCATCACAGGCATAACCAAACATAATCCCCTGATCTCCCGCTCCGCCGGCATCCACCCCTTGTGAAATATCAGGAGACTGGGAATGAATAGCGTTAAGTATGGCACAGGTATGAAAATCAAATCCGTATTTAGGGTCATTATACCCTATCTCTTCAATAATATTCCTACAGATCTCATGTACATGTATAAATCCGCGGGTGGTTATCTCGCCGCCTACGATCAGAAGCCCCATTGTCACGTAAGTTTCACAGGCCACGCGCGCGTAAATATCATTTTTTAAACAAGCGTCTAATACCCCATCTGAAATCTGGTCGCATAGCTTATCCGGATGGCCTTCAGTTACTGACTCCGAAGAAAAATAATGTTTCCGCGTTGACATGACTCCTCCTTACCCAAAAAGGGTACACCGGCCACTTCCATTAGGGCCGGGTGATAGTTAGGCAAATTTTTCTTTTGCCGCGTTTAAATATTTATAATCACCGATATCAAACCAAAAACCGTTGAACACATGCCCATAAATATCCGCCTTATCTTTAAGCCAGGCAATATATCCTCCAGTAGCATCTATTTTATTCTCACTGCCCTGGATATATTCTTTAATCAACCCTAGGCAATCTTTAGGGACAAAGTACAAGCACATTGCCACCAGGGAACTTTTCGGATGCTTGGGTTTCTCCTCAAAACTAATTACCCTTTTATGGTTATCCAGCTTAGCCACCCCATAACGGCTGGCGTCTTTTTTCTGCTTTAATCTATATAAACCTATATTTACAGCCGAGGGATTTATTTTTATGGAATTCAGGAATCCGCTCAATGGAGCGCTAAACAAATTATCCCCCCCGATTACTAAAAGATCATCCCTGATATTTTTCTTAGTTATCGTAAAATTTATATCTCCAATAGCCCCCAACCTATCCTGATTATTTTTAGTCAGGTCATCTACCAGAACAATTTTCTTGGTCGATTTGACTGATTTCGCCCACTTACGAAAAACCCGGATGAACTTGCTGTTAGTGACAACATAAATCTCATCAATAGCGCTAACCGAGCTTAATTTATCAACTATATAATTTATAATCGGCCTGCCCTTAACTTCCAGCAGCGGTTTTGGATACTCTTTGGTTAATGGATAAAGCCGGGTCGCATAACCGGCGGCTAAGATCAACGCCTTCATCCTATTTTAAAATCTCCGCTAACTTGTATTTGGCAAACTCTTCTACCTGGGTACCGGTTGAAAGCTTCATTGTTTCTCCGGCAATCTCTTGCACCGCTTTAAACCCTATTGCGCGAATTATAAATTTTAACTCCGGAATGACCTGTGGCGGAACGCTAAACTCATCCAAACCTAAACCCAAAAGAATAAGCGCCAGCGACGGTTCACCAGCCATCTCTCCGCACATAGCTACTTTAATCTTGGCCTGATGTGCTGCATCAATAATCATTTTTATCATCCTTAAAACCGCCGGGTGAGCCGGCTCATACAGATAAGCTACCTTTTCATTGCCGCGGTCTACCGCCAAACAATATTGAATCAGGTCATTTGTCCCGATACTAAAGAAATCCGCCTCATTGGCTAAAATATCGGCGGTCATTGCCGCAGAAGGAACTTCAATCATTACGCCAACAGGAATCTCATCGTTAAACTTTATTCCCTTTTGCCTCAACTCATCTTTTGCCTCTTGAAGTAACCCATTGGCCTGACGCAGTTCCTCTATCCCGGAGATCATCGGATACATAAGCTTAAGGTTGCCATGTACGGAAGCCCTCAGGATAGCACGTAGCTGTAATTTAAATATATCCGGACGAGCCAGACAGAACCTGATCGCCCTCCAACCCAAAAACGGCTGCATTTCATGGGGAATCTGGAATTGCGACAGGAATTTGTCTCCGCCTAAATCCAAGGTACGGATAACTACCGGGTACGGATTCATCTGCTCAGCGACATATTTATAGGCCTGATAATGCTCTTCTTCGCTGGGAGAATCCTTGCGGTTCATATAGAAGAACTCTGTGCGGTAAAGACCGATCCCCTCGCTGCCGTGTAGCTTAACCGATAAAACTTCATCGGGAAATTCGATATTGGCATTAATCAAAATCGCCCGGCCGTCAGTAGTAACCGCGGGTAAATCCTTAACCGAAAAGAACCTCTCGGCTATATCTTTTAATTTTACCAACTCCCGCTGATAACTCTTAAGGGTCTCATCATCGGGGTTGATAATTACTGTGCCGGTATTACCGTCAACAATAAGGATATCTCCCGGATTGACCCTGGAGGTAATCCCTTCTAAGCCTACGACTGCGGGAATCTCCAGGGACTTGGCCATAATCGCAGTATGTGAAGTCTTACCTCCCATGTCGGTAACGAATGCGGCGACATTCTTAGTATGCATTGCCGCGGTATCCGAAGGGGAAAGATCATGCGAAACAATAATCGCTCTATCTTTAACATCCTCCAGCCCTCTTTTTTCCTTACCCAGAAGGTTCCTTAATATCCTTTTACCGACATCGTTAATATCAGCGATACGTTCCTTTAGGTACTCATCCTCGATTTTCAAGAATACGCTAATATATTTCTTTAGAACCTCCGAAAAAATATAGGCAACATTTAACTGCTCTTTCTTAAGCCTTGAGATAACCTCCTCAATGAGCATACGGTCTTCCAACACCAGAAGGTGCGCGTCAAAAATCTGCGCCTCATCCTGGCCCATGTCAGAGCTAATCCTTTTTTGCAGTTCAATAATCTCGCGGCGGGTTTTAATCAGGGCTTCCTCGAAAAGCTGAATCTGTAAGGGGATATCCTCCCAGGCGATTGTTTCAGGCAATACGACAAACTCCTCCTTACCGAGCTTGTAAGCTGCGCCGATACTTATTCCGCCTGCCGCGCCTATTCCTTTTAGTTGAATCATAATGCTTCCTCGCTCTCGATAATCTTCTCTAACTCTGCCAGAGCCTGCTCTGCGTCAGAGCCGTCCGCTTCAAGAATAATCAAACTTCCTTTTTCCGCGCCAAGCATAAGAATACCCATAATGGATTTACCATTAACCTCTTCGCCATCGTGCCGCACGGTTATACGCGCATCAAATTTATTAGCTACCTGCACGAATAAAGCGGCAGGCCGCGCATGCAGCCCTTGTCCATTTTTTACAGTTACTTCTTTTTTGATTAAAGGCATGTTTATATCTCTTCAATAAAACTTAAAATAATTTTTGCTAACTTTTCCGCGTCATGCCGGATAACACCATCCTGGACCATAATAAAATCTTCTTCTACCACCCGATAACCCAAATTCTCGACATTCTTGCGGTCATTAATCACAAGCTGCGAATTCCCTCCTGAATAACGCTTTAAAACCTCAGGCGGCACCTCTCCATTATTCACAATGCAATAATCCAGGATACGCAGAGAGCTATGTCCGACCAAAGCCTTAATATGCTCAGATACACTATAACCATCAGTTTCTCCCGGCTGGGTCATTACATTGCAAACATAAACCTTAAGTGCCTCGGAAGCCGCGATTTCCCGGCTAATTTCTTTAATTAAAAGATTAGGGATAATACTTGTATATAAAGAACCTGGGCCTAAAACAATAATCTGTGCTTCTCTAATCGCTTTTATCGCATCCGGAGTAGCCATTGGCTGTTCAGGAGTAAGGCTAACGGTATTAATCTTCTTTCTGGCTTTAGGAATCCGCTCTTCTCCCGATACCACAGAGCCATCCTTATAATGCGCCACAAGCGTTACATCACCCAATGTGGAAGGAATAACCTGCCCCCTTAAAGCCAAAACCTTGCTGGTTTCCTTAATCGCCTTTTCAAAATCTCCGGTTAAGCGGGTCATCACCGTAAGAAAAAGGTTGCCAAAGGAATGCCCGGAAAATTCAGAATTTTCATCAAAACGGAACTGAAAAAGATCGCGCATTAATGCCGGAGCATCAGCTAAAGCTACCAAACAGTTGCGTATATCTCCGGGAGGCAGGACATCAAACTGCTGCCGCAGCCTGCCGCTCGAGCCGCCATCATCAGCCACCGTAACTATCGCTGAAATGTTTGAAGAATAACTCTTTAACCCACTTAAGAGAACGGATAAACCCGTCCCGCCGCCTACAGCAACTATATGAGGCCCCCGGCTTAAATGTTTCTTTTGATATAAAAGATCAACCAGCTCCGTTCCTCTTGAAGATGGTACAAATACCGCGATAAAAGAACGCATCATCCGCTTTATGCCCAGGATTAAAATTATGATTCCCGAAATTACAACCAGTGCGTCCAAAACCTGGATCAGCCAAAATTGTTCATCTCGCAGATTAGCGGTTCCTATAATCAAAAGCACAACTCCAAAAGCGCTTAAGCCCACCCAGCGCTTAACGCCTATCCCCGGATAAAACCATTTTAAGATAACACTAGAAGATGTTTTCATTTTACGAAATTTCTGTTAATTATATGGTTAGCTTACAGGATACCCTTACCCGTTAACGGGTAAGGATTTTACTAAATAAGAGCAAATGGACTAGATTTTCTTCTCGTCTTCCTGAGTGATAATTTTAATTACAGATTTTTCGTCCATGCAGGTGCGTAGGGTATCACGGAAATATTTGTCTTTTAAAAGTCGCGATATCCTGGCCAATGCCTTAAGGTGCGGACCGGCGGAATCCTGTGGGGCAACAAGCAGAAAGAAAATATAAGCTAACTCTCCGTCCAAAGAATCAAAGTCTACGCCTTTTTTAGAAAGTCCAAAAGCTGCCACTAATTTATCCACGCAATCGCATTTTGCGTGCGGTATGGCTATGCCCTGGCCGATTGCGGTTGAGCCCAAAGCTTCTCTTGACATAAGGGCTTCAATAAGTTTATTGCGATTGCGCTTTTCCACATCGCCGGCTTCAATCAAAAGGTCCACCATCTCTTTAATCACATCTTCTTTACGGGTAGATTTTATATCGGTGAGGATCGCCTTCTTGGAAAGAAAGTCCATTATCTGCATTTGTTTCTCCTTTCAAATAATAATTACAAAATAAAAGCGGGAGACGGGATTCGAACCCGCGACATCAACCTTGGCAAGGTTGCGCTCTAGCCAGCTGAGCTACTCCCGCGATACCTATCGCGCACCAACGCAATTCCGATTAAGCGTTGGGTGCTACAAATACCAATTGCGCACCCGCGCAAATTCGCCTCGAGGCGACACTGGCCGCTTCCTACTAGGCCAGATGCCATTAACGCGGGATGCTGCATTATTCCCTATTATCAAATGTAAAATTTAAATTTGGGCGGAAGAGGATTTGAACCTCCAAGGGTTACCCCAATAGCTCCTAAGGCTATCGCGTATGCCAATTCCGCCATCCGCCCGGATATTTCCTCTCTCCACCTACATCCTGCCTGCTAACTAATATATGCTGAATTTATGAGCCTCCCGCGACTCGAACGCGGCACAACCACATTAAAAGTGTGGTGCTCTACCTGATGAGCTAGAGGCCCTAAACTTAATGAGCACATAACTTACGAACACGTTAGTGTGAGTAAGTTATTGTGCGAATTAATCCTGAGCTTACGCAGAAAATTCCTACGGAATTTTCAAGTAGTTAAGCGAAGGATCTTTAAAATTCTAACACTTCTTTTTCTTTATTTTGTAAGAGTTCGTCAATCTTAGCGATATATCGATCGACTACCTTCTGTAATTCATCGATCCCGCGGAACTTTTCATCTTCAGAAATAATTTTATCTTTTTCCAGCTTCTCTACGGTTTCTTTAGCATCCCTTCTAATCGTACGCATAGACACCCGTCCATCTTCAGACATTTTATGGATCTGTTTAGCCAACTCTAGCCGCCTCTCCTTAGACAGCTGAGGAACGGCAAGCCTAACTACTTTTCCGTCGTTAGAAGGGTTGCGCAGCATTACCGGCGAAGTCGGAGAATTTAAAAAAGGGTTTGGTATTTTGGCTAAG